>Ga0180301_10002335_pt1 | contig 14885 bp, 12 predicted proteins | sample GuaBasSediGuay16_FD_121797 | JGI IMG/M metagenome (GOLD analysis project Ga0180301, IMG submission 121797) | Subseafloor sediment microbial communities from Guaymas Basin, Gulf of California, Mexico - Guay16, Core 4569-2, 12-15 cm | ecosystem: Environmental > Aquatic > Marine > Hydrothermal...
CTGAGACTGGAAGAGTAGCGGACTATTCTATATCCCCCGAGCAATATGGCAGATTTCTCTGCGCCATATTTGAGGAATGGATTCGAAACGGCATTCCCAAAGTATACATACGCGATTTCGAGGAAATTCTCTTCAATTATGTTGTAAAGGAGACGCCAGGTTGCATTTATAGTCGGTCATGCGGCCACTACATAGTGGTGGAGTATAACGGAGACGTTTATCCCTGCGACTTCTATGTGGAACCCCAATGGTTTTTAGGCAACTTAACTGAGCAACCGCTCGAGGAGATCATCGAAAGTGAAAAGTTTAATAAATTTCGTATGATGAAAATTCAGCTAGCTCGGAAATGTGAAGGCTGCGCTTGGCTCCAATATTGCCATGGTGGATGTCCAAAACACTGGGGGATATCCGGCTTAGACCGCAACTACTTCTGCTTCTCCTACAAGATGTTCTTTAAAAAGAGCCATAAGCAATTCCTCAGACTGGCCCGTTTAATTAAAGCTAAATATCTGCATATGTGTTAAAATGTTCTAGAGGATTATGATTACAAAAGCCTGATGTGTGAGATGTTGAGTTCATTCATTAGCGATTGTTTTGAGAAAATAGAAAAATCTTAATAAAAGAAGAGTGCATCTCCAAAGTATGGAGCAGGTTGGAACGAATATTCTGCTTATTCTCGCCGATGATTTGGGTTTCTCAGATATTGGATGTTATGGTGGTGAAATTCAAACTCCAAATTTAGATAAACTTGCGGAGAATGGTCTTCGTTTCACACAGTTTTACAATTCAGCGCGCTGCTGCCCTTCAAGGGCTTCTTTACTCACAGGGTTACATCCCCATCAGACTGGTGTCGGCCACATGACCGAAGATTTCGGCTTTGAAGGATATCGTGGAGATCTTAATCGACACTGCGTAACCATCGCTGAAGTACTTAAAAGAAGTGGCTACCGGACCTATATGAGTGGAAAGTGGCATCTCACACGTTTTCTTGATTATCCGAAACATAATTGGCCTTGTCAGAGGGGATTCGATCGTTTCTACGGAATCATAACGGGTGCAACCAATTATTTTCAGCCCACCACTCTTACATGTGATAATAAGCCTATTGAAGCATCAGAAGAAGACTACTATATTACCGATGCCATTAGCGATGAAATGTGCAGATTCCTAGTAGAACATCAGGAAAAATATCCAGACTCCCCATTTTTTGCTTATCTTTCTTACACGGCTCCCCATTGGCCTCTCCACGCGCCTGAAGAGATTATACAAAAGTATGAGGGGCTTTATGATGTAGGGTGGGATGAAATCAGGGAACGAAGATACAAACGTATGATAAGCATGGGGCTGATTAAAGAATGCTGGGAACTGCCGAAACGTGACCCTGCGGTTCCAGAATGGGATAAAGTGAAGGAGAAAAGATGGCAGGCGCGTAGAATGGAAGTTTACGCAGCTCAAGTAGAATGTATGGACCGGGGGATAGGTCGGGTCATCCAAACACTTAAAGAGATCGATCAGCTGGATGATACGTTAGTCATTTTCCTATCAGATAACGGTGCTTGCGCGGAGGAACTTCATCCAGAAGCGATAAAGTGGCTCCTAAAATATAAAGCCTTAAGAATTAAAGCTAGAGATGGACGGAAAGTGATTTTTGGGAATAATCCTGAAATAATGCCCGGTGACGAACACACCTATCAAAGCTACGGTCTTCCTTGGGCAAACGTATCGAACACACCGTTTCGAGAATATAAACATTGGGTTCATGAGGGTGGCATAGCCACGCCGTTCATAGTTCATTGGCCCCGCGGCATCAAAGCCAAAGGCGAATTCCGCCATCAACCAGTGCAACTACCGGATATTATGGCCACCATACTAGATGTCACAGGAACCGATTATCCAAGTAAATTTGCTGGTTATAAAATACAGCCTCTAGAGGGATTTAGCTTAACACCAGCTTTTGAAGGTCGATCCAGCGGCAGGAAACTATTATATTTCGAACATGAGGGAAATCGCGCTGTGAGAAGGGGCAAATGGAAGCTCGTGTGTAAATATCTTGGGCCATGGGAACTTTACAACATGGAGAAAGACCGAACCGAACTGAAAGACCTTTCAAATAATCATCCGGAAATCGTTAAGGATCTTAGTGAAAAATATGATGAGTGGGCTAAAAAATGTAAGGTTTTACCGTGGGAAAAAATTTTAGCCCACATAAAGACGCTTACTGATTAAATCTATTTTTCAGGATAAACTATGATTAATTTGGAAGTGTTAGTTGCTTCTCTACTACACGTATTTCAATGCAATGATGTAATATAAGTTTCTAAAACATGATTATGCAATAAAAAAGACTGATCCTACTAATAATTAAGTCTTCTTAAATTGTATGGGAGAATGCCCCTTTAAAATCTTCTTGACATACTTGACTCACACTCATGCTGAACTCATTATCGCGGACTTAAAAGGAAAGGAGGTTCGAACCAAAATATGAGAGAAGATTTATATTGTTGAACTTATAGTGATACTTTGTGATACTTATGGTTAAACTCAAGTTAAAAGTTGGGCCGAAAGGGCAGATAGTGCTCCCAAAGATCGTTAGGGATAAACTTGGAATTAAACCTCGCAGCTATGTGATAGCAGACCTTAAGGAAAATGAGATAACTTTACAGAGAGGCCTAGACATTGAAGAGTTCCTAGATTGGTTGAAGAAGTCTAGGAAACCCGTAGCAAAACTCGTCTCCAAGTTCAGCCTAGAGGATGAGGTTCTTGAGGCTCTTCCTTGACTCTTCCTACTTAATATATCTTAGATATTCTGAGAGCGATCAGGTCTTCAATTACGTGACGAACTTTTTAAGGGAGTCCATTGAACGTGGAGACCGTCTATTTGTCAATATGATTGTTGTAGATGAGGTCTTATGGATTTTAACAAAGAAATATAAAATTCCATTAGGCGAGGTTCTCGAACTGATGGATCAGTTGATGCCTCTTTTAGAGGTGATTCCAGTAGACTATAACGATTATGACGTTATGAGAAAGGTGATGATGAACTATGGATTAAAGCCCTCAGACGCACTTCACATAGCTTCAATGAATAAGGCTGGGATCAAGCGGATAGTCTCAGAAGATGAAGAGTTCGACAGGATACCATGGATAAATAGAATCTGGTTGAACATCGCAGATTGTTAAGCGGAAGGATCACCGCGCTCTTATTACTAGTTCTCAACCCGAAAAAGCATTGGCGCCGGGGAAGGGATTCGAACCCTTGCGGCCCCGAAGGGCCACTGGATCTCGAGTCCAGCGCATTTCCACTCTGCCACCCCATGCCGAACCCGTTTTCGGGTTTGGCGGCGGTTTCCCCCGGCTCAATAATGAAAGTCTTTGCCGCATCTAAAAATTTTTCTATTGTTTAAGGAGGAATTTTATGTTTTGTTGAGGAGGGAGTTAAGTTTATACGAAGGGTGATCACTGGGGGGAGGAAAACCAAAAGATATTTTTGTTTCGGATACTTTTTCTTTTTGAAGGGTTCGGTCATGCCTTACTGTCCAGAATGTGGAGGCGAGATGGTTTACATAAGTAGGATGAAGCATTATGTGTGTAGGAGCTGCGGTCTTTCTCTTACTTTTCAGGAGATTGTTGAGTTACGGGAGAAATCTCATGAGTATTTCGAGAGAGATGAGGACGAGAGAAAAAAGATGAGGAAGGAGTATTTACGGTGGTGGCTATCGAGAAAAAAGTAGAAACTTTTCCCTCATTTATTTTTGTCTGAAATTAACTAGGTAAGGTTTTACTGTGGGATTTCCCCCTAAGTTGCTTCTCATCATATTTCGTTTATCCTCACTTCCCTATTAAGTTTGGCTGATTTGTATGCCATGTCAATTATCTGCATAGTTTTCAGTCCATCTTCACCAGTTGTTTTTGGGGGTCTATCATGAAGACACGCTTCAACAAAGTCTTTAATTAGAAGCTCCTGCAAGGTATTCCAGTCGATTCTCCCTAAATCGTAGGACAAGGCTACGCCCTTTCCGTCTTTCTCACTAAAGTAGGTGAACGGCTCAATTTTTAATCCTCCCTTAGAACCAAATATTAGGGCTTCTTGATAGGGCATCATGTTAGCTGCCCATGCAGTCTCAAATAATACAGCTACTCCTCCCCTAAATTTTACAAGAGCTGAAGAATGTTCCTCTACATCATATTTTGTTTTAAGCCTAAGCTTTCCACCAACACCTCTATAAACTGTGGCGCTTACTGAAATAGGTTGCGGATCTTCTAGAAGATACAATGCCAAATCAATATCGTAGCAGCCTATATCCATTAATGCTCCTCCTCCAGCTTTAGATGAATCTAGAAACCATTTAGACTCCTTCAGTATATCTATCCCCGGACGGCCTCTTCGACGGATGCTTGTAAATCGAGCATAATATATGTCGCCAAGTTTTCCATCTGAAATGTATTTTTTAGCCATTTGGGCTTGAGGGATTACCCTTGACCTTGCGCTGCAGACGCCAAGTTTTACGCCGGCTTTTTTGCATGCCTCAACCATTTTCGCAGCCTCCCTAGAGTTCATTGCCATAGGTTTTTCGCATAGAATATGTTTGCCTGCGGTAGCCGCGTCACAGGTTATTTCAGCGTGATTAAATGGCGGCGTGGAGACGATAACTGCGTCAATGTTTTCTAGGGCTAAAAGATCATGATAGTCTTTGAAGCATTTTTTAACTTTAAATTTTTCAGAAGCTATTTTTAATGCTTCGTTGCTTACGTCTGATACTGCGATAACCTTAACATTTCTCTGATCCATGAGAGCTTGTAGATGGTATCTGCCCACGACGCCAACGCCTATGACGCCTAAATTTAAAATCCTGCTCATCTCATTTCACCAAATCCTTAAAAGAGATAACCGTTAAGGAGATAATTATTATTTAATTCTTTTCTCATTTTTACAGAATATTACAGAATAAAAGTGAATACGAGGATGATTATATGACTAAAATAAAGATTGCTCTACAGCTCTGGTCTGTTCGTGAGGACTGCGCTCGAGACCTAGAGGGAACCTTAAGGGCTATAGCGGAAATGGGGTATGAAGGTGTTGAGTTCGCTGGATATTATGGTCGAACGGCGGAGGAGCTAAGGAAAATACTTGATGATCTAGGACTTGAGGTTGCCGGAACCCATATAAGCATAGATACATTAATCGGTGACAAGCTGAAGGAGACAATTGAGTTTAATCGAATATTAAATAATAAATTTCTTATAGTGCCCGGATTACCTGAAGAAATGAGGAACTCCAAGACTGCATGGCTGAAGACGGCTGAATTAATTAATAAGATTGCAGATGAACTGAAAACTGAAGGAATGCGTGTAGGATACCATAATCACGCCATTGAATTCAAGCCAATAAACGGCGAAATCCCATGGTACATATTTTTTGATGCAACAAAACCTGAAGTTATAATGCAGCTAGATACGGGGAACGCCATGCATGGCGGAGTAAGTCCGGACGGCATATTAGATATCATTAGACGATATCCCGGAAGATCTGTAACCGTGCACATGAAAGAGTATTCCTCGAAGAATGAAAATGCATTGCTAGGTGAGGGTGAAATGAAATGGAAAGAGTTTATAAACTTATGTGAGAGCATCGGCGGCACAGAATGGTATATAATTGAACAGGAAAGTTATCCTTATTCTCCTCTAGAATGTGTTAGACAGTGTATAAATAATTTAAAGGTAATAATCCAATAAACACGCCATGCTTTATCTCACATTGAACCTAAATTGTATAATTTATCCCTTCATTTTTTCGTTAATCTTCCAAGAGGTTGAACTATGAGAAAAATTTAGATAAAAATAGGATGGAAAAATAGTTAGGCTAGCAGTTTGCTAGCTGAAATGTTTAGCCATTTCCTTATTTTCAGGCAGCGATAAAATCGCATCTATTGTCTCCTCGACTTGTCTTGTGGATTTTGTTCTAGTGTCCACTATTAACCAATCGAAAAGTAGATCTCTGCCGCCTTCCAAAAAAGCTTCTAGTGCCCATTCCATCCTGATCATCCTAGGATAAATAACATACTTGAGTATGCCACTTGGAAGATCTTTTACAGGTACCCTATGCACTCCTTTGCCGTCTATTTCAGCCGGAATCTCAACCGCCACATTATCTGGAATGCCATCAATCACTCCCTGATTGAGAACGTTAACCTGATATAAGCCTCTCTCATCGTTTGCTATAGAATTAATAATTGGCACGATAGATTCTTTGCTCATCTTTGGCGGTAAAAGATCCGTTAACGGAGTTTTCCGGTCCTCTATGGCTTTAATTGCACGATTAAGCCACTTCTCATGGCTTTCTAAATATATTTTCCAGCCAATTTCAGAGTCGGGGCCTCCTGTGGGACCAAACCATTTTCTTTTAGTTCTCAGGTTCCAGTGATATTTCCATGTGCCGCCTCTAACGGTGTCTCCTACTGGAAAGAGCCCATATCTCCTATACATGTCTATGGCTGCGGGGGACATCTGTACGTCAAATGGACTCTTCTGTTTCCTCCTCCATCTTCTCCAGTATTTCTCAGCGTTTTTCTCTATCCACTCATCTATGAGCGGGTATGCATCCTCTCCCTCATATAGAAACTTAGTCAGCCAAATTGTGTGATTGAAACCTACGGCTTCAAATTCCACATCCTTAAGGTTCAATCCCAGAACCTTCGCTATCTCCTGATACCCCAAATGCCCGTGGCATAATCCTATCAATTTAACCTTTGTTTTCCTAGAAAGAAGGGTTGTTCCCTCAAAAACCGGGTTTGCAAGCAGAAGCAGCCATGCGTTGGGACTTAGGTCTTCAACGGCTTTCGCCACATCCATCATAAGTTTAAATTGGTAGTATCCCCAGATCGTGTGATAGTCGGATACCATATTCCATTCAACACTGTTAATTCCCCTATAATATCCATGTTTTTCAGAGAGAGCCCTCATCTTCTCATAGTAATAGTGTCCGCCAGCCATAGCCGTGTTTATCACAAAATCTGCGTCCTTCACAGCTTTGCGTAGCTTCATGGTTTTTTCAAATTTTAACTCAGCTTTAACCTCTGAAGCATATCTCCTCGCAAACTTATAAATGAGGTTTAAGCGCTCCTTATTTATATCCATCAAAACAACCGTGCTACCCCGCAATCCATCCATCAAAGATAGATCCCGAATCAAAGTTGTAGACCAAGCGATGCTTCCAGCACCGATTACACCTATCCTAACCTTAACCAAATCCTCCTCTCCCTCAAAACATCATTATTTTTTCTATTTTAAAAAATCAAACTCGCAATATAATACTTCTTGTAAAATTAAAGCATTTAAAACTTAAACAATGAAGGTGATGGGCCGGGCCGGATTTGAACCGGCGATCTTCGCCGTTCTCTATGGATTAACCGATTAGCTGCCGTTTAGGCGGCTTAGCCATTTGTGAGGGCGACGTCCTAACCAACTAGACTACCGGCCCACTTCATCTATTCTAGATCCCTATTTTTCCCTTAATAATTTTATCTTTAAATATTTTGACCGAACTTATAGCCCTCATCGTACATGGCTAATATGTTTTTTATGGGCGTGATGGGCTGTATGTTATGGCATGGTGCAAGTATGTATCCTCCACCTTTTCCTAGTATACGAATGTTGTCTCTAACTTCCCGTCTAACTTCTTCCTCTGATCCAAAGGGAAGAGTCTGTTGGTTGTCCATGCCCCCGTGAAAGACCACTTTATTGCCGAACTCCCGTTTTAGCTCCTTTCTATCCATATCTTGACATCTCCATTGTATCGGATTTAATATATCTATTCCCGCGTCGATTAGATCTGGAATAATTTTCCTTATTGATCCATCGCTATGGAAGAAAACATATACGCCGTTACGGTGGGCTAAATCCATCATCCGCTTCATTCTAGGCAGGAAAAACTCTTTAATCTGCTCTGGTGAATATAACAAGCCTGTTTGCGATCCAAAGTCTTCAGCCACGTAGGAGAGCATGATCTTATCAGGAATCTGCTCGTAAATGAGCTTCGTGTTTTCATAACAGAAGTCGAAGAGCTTATCCAAGCAGTAATGCACAATATCCGGATTAGCAATCAAATCAATGTAGGCTTGCCTTTGCCCACGAAGGTTCTTATATATTAGAAAGGGTTCCGACCCGCCGCCTTGAATGGGATAATCTTCATAACCAACTACTTGCTGAGGAATAACCGAATAATCAAATAATTCAACGGTTGGCCACACATAGTTCTTCTTAATTTCTCCTAAAGTTCTATATTTAGCTAGGGGATGATACACACACTCCTGATAAACACCTGATCCATAGCTGACTTCTCTGTAACGGCAACCGTATATATCTGAGTTCTTAGGTAATGGCGGTCCAATATATTTTGGTGAAACTGTTATGACGGCGTCTATATGTAATCGTTCATACATCTCCTTTAAACTTTTACATTTCAAATATTCCATAAGTGCTTTTGTAACTTCCGGTGTACCCCAATAATCCATCGGAATCCTGTCTGGCTTTCTCCTTCTTAAAACCGCAAGCCATCTCTCCCTAGGAGTCATCTCCTCCTCGCTACTGCTAGATTTTAACATGGACTTCCCTCTGGAAGATTAATGAAAAATGTTAGATATTTATCTCCTTAAGATCTTCCGCTTTTTCTCTAACTTTTTCTATTGCAGATACTATATCATCCATATCTTCTCTAGAGCCAAGAAGAACATACTGCGGAAGCCATAGGCCTTCATAATAACAGGCTTTTTCAGTAACAGGATTCTTCACGCTGGAATAATCTATCCGCCTACCGTAATATGGGCATGAGAGAGGGCATTTTCTGAAGTGTTCTAGACAGTTTTCCTTATAGAGCGGTTTGGAGTAGCCTACGCTTATGGGTATGCCCTCCGCCTGTAGAGCCTTCGCAATCACAAATTTTGAGAGATTATTGAAAGCTTCCGGATTGATTCTAAATATGTAGAGGTGATAAGCATGTCTTGTTACGCGATCATCTTCTTTAAGGGGTTTCACACCATCTATTTTAGAAAGCTTATTATTCAAATAGCGGGCGTTTTCTATACGTCTTTTAGTTTGCTCCTCAAATCTCTCCATCTGAACTAAGAGTATAGCCGCTTGAAACTCCGTCATACGATAATTTACTCCCGGAAAATAGAACTCATATCTCGGTTTATCCGGTAATCTGCCACAGTTATGGAGTGACCAAGCTTTAACGTAAAGATTCTCATCGTTGGTTACTATTATGCCTCCTTCGCCACTTGTAATGTTTTTGCTTGATTGAAAGCTAAATGCTCCCATATCGCCTATCGCTCCAACCCTTCTTCCCCTCCATTCAGCTCCCCATGCTTGGCATGCATCTTCAATTACATGCAAATTATTTTTCTTTGCTATTGATAGAAGAGCATCCATATCAGCTGGTCTACCACCGATGTGAACCGGAAGTATGGCTTTAGTTTTGTCTGATATTAAAGATTTAACGCTTTCCGGATCTATTGTATAAGTTTCCGGCTCTATATCAGCAAATATGGGAATGGCGTTAACGTAGAGAACAGCCATAGCCGTAGCTATAAATGTGTATGATGGAACTATAACTTCGTCTCCGCATCCTATTCCAAGGGTTCTCAGTGAGATTTCAAGAGCGGCGGTGCCATTTATAACGGCGACCCCGTACCTGGCATGCTGATAGGCTGCAAATTTTTCCTCAAACTCTTTTTTTCGTTTTCCTCCCATCCCCCAAAAACCGCTTTCCAGCACTTCTCTTAGAGCTCTCATCTCTCTCTCATCAAACACAGGCCATCTTGGAAATGGTTTTCTTCTAACTGGTTCTCCTCCTTTAAGGGCAAGCTTAGACAACTAAAACTCCACCTTAAGACTTCAATAAGAGGATTCTGCAACTTCAAATTTAAATTTAATTCATGTTTCTTCAAATTGAAGGATTACGGTTTATTGGCAAAAGAATTAAATTGTAATAAAGCGTTGCGATTAATTGGTGATCAATATGGTTAGGGAGATTGTTGAAGCCTTGAAAAAATATGAGATTGTTGATTTATCCGCTGAGGTTCAGCCTAACATTCTAAAAGTCAATGGCGAATATGTACGTGGAAATCAGATTAGAAGGTTCAATTTACGTCAGTTCATAAATGCCGAGGATAAAACATTTATGCATTTTATTGAGGCTGAATCCCACGTTGGCACCCATGTTGAAGGCCCCTCGCATCTTCGGGATGGACTTAAGTCATGCGCTGAAATTCCTCTTGAAAAGTTTATGGGAGAAGCGGTGGTTCTAAAATTTGAGGTGGACATGCCTATAAAACCCGAGCACCTCGAGAAGGTCAGGGAGGGCGATATAGTGCTTATGTGGAGTCCAGGCGGAGCATACATAACCTCTGAGGCAGCCAGCTTTCTCGTTGGAAAGCGCATAAAGATGCTAGGTGTTCAAAATGTTCAACCGGAGGAACCTAATTCACAGAAGCTTTCAACCCACATAAATCTTTTAGAGAATGATATACCCATCATTGAAGGCTTGGTTAACTTAGATAAAATCAATAGCGAAAGAGTTTTCTTTATGGGTTTGCCATTAAATGTTAAGCATCTAGACTCCTCCTGGATAAGAGCAATAGCTTTTGAACCAAAAACATAACTATAATACCTTGAAATTATTTTAGTTTAAGAGCTGAATAAAATTTTAAATCCTAGTTATCTAAAATAGGAATCTTCGGGGATTCGCTTTGCTCGTAACATGTGCTGGTATACTGGTTGCGGATATTATAGCGGCTGATTTACCGAAGATCTCAAATCCCGGCGAACTTACTTTTGCTCCAAATGGAATAGAGATCCACTTAGGTGGGCATTCTGGAAATGTCTCAATAGATTTGAGGAAGCTTGGCTTAAAGGAGGGATACGTTAGTTCAATAAGCGCCGTTGGAAAGGATGTTTTCGGATTATTCCTTGAGGAGGAACTAAAAAAGCATGGGGTGAGAACCTATCTCCAGAAGGTTTCTAATGTTGGGACATCCAAGAATCTAGTGCTTGTAGTTAAGGGTGAAGACCGCCGTTTTCATGTTGATAATGGGGCGAATTGGTTTCTAAGTCCAGAATATGTCTTATCAATAGCGGAGAAGGAGAAGCCGAAAATATTTTATGTGGGGGGAGTCGGTTTCACCGGGATACTCGATGAACGGCTACCGGAGGTTCTCCAGAAAGTTAAAGACTTCGGCTCCCTAACTTTCGTTGATCCAGTTAAGCCTTACATGCACGACTGGAACTTCCTGCTTCCAGCAATGAAATGGATGGATGTTTTCCACTGCAATAAAGACGAGGCAAAGCAAATAACTGGAAAGGAGGATCCGCAAGAGGCAAGTAAAGTTCTCGTAGACAATGGTGTTAATTTAGTTATTATAAGTCTCGGCGATAAAGGGTTAATCGCCAAGACAAAAGACGAAACATTTAAGATGCCGGCGTTTAAGGTTTCAGTTGTGGATCCAACTGGGGCGGGGGATGCGTTTTGCGCTGGAGTCATTTTTAGGCTTCTTCAAAAAGCAGGCTATAAACAATGCAATATAACAAGTCTCTCAAGCGAAGATCTCATTGAAGTGCTTTTGACTGGTGAAGCTGCTGGAGCGGCATGTGTAACCATGGTTGGAACAACAACCGCTGTAACCAGAGAGAACGTTGAGAAGATCCTTAAGGAGCAGGGTGAAGAGCTGAGACGAAAGATTGAAGTATTTCCAGCCTAAAATCTTGTAAGTAGTTATCATGAAAAGAGGGGGTTCTTTAGTTAAAGCCTATTGTATCAAGGTCCCTAAGCGTTTGGGTGAGAAAACAATAAAGATTGCTAACAGACTTAATCTTTTAAATAAAAATCTAAAAGTGTTGAGAAGGGGAGATTGGCTCCTCATACCGATTACAGGAAAACCCGTGAAAGAAAAGCTAGATCAGCTTATAGAAGAAATAAATCAATTTGAAATATTGATTCAAGAGTTTCCCGAGCGGGAGGGGGTTGCCAGAAGCCTATTTGATGTTCTAGAAGATAGGCTGCCGCCTCATCTTTTAGCAGCTCTCCCTCATTCGATAGATTTTATTGGAGATGTAGCCATCCTAGAGATCCCGCCTGAACTTGAGGACTATAAGCAACTTATCGGTGAAACTATGCTACAGGTCTTTAAGCGTGTTAGATCGGTGCTTGCCAAATCTGGGGCGATCAGCGGAGTTTATCGCTTAAGGGATTATGAGCTAATAGCTGGTTCAGATAACACTGAAACAATTCATAAGGAATATGGTTGCAGATATTACCTAGATCCCAGAAAAGTCTATTTCTCGCCTAGATTGTCCTATGAGCACTTCAGGGTTGCATCCCAAGTTGAAGAGGGAGAAACAGTTTTAGACATGTTCGCCGGCATAGGTCCATTCTCGATTTTAATAGCTAAAATCCACGATAACGTGACTGTCTATGCAATTGACATAAACCCTAATGCAATAGAATATTTAAAGAGAAATATCCGCGTAAACAATGTTGAGGGTAAGGTTATTCCAATCCTTGGCGATGCAAGGGAGATTGTGGAGAGTAGGTTGCGGAGGATAGCCGACCGGGTTATAATGAATCTTCCAGAGAAAGCCATAGAATACGTTAATACAGCATGTCTGGCCCTTAACCTTTCAGGAGGCATAATCCATTATTACGAGTTTGCGAGAGGGGTAAACGCTATAGGGAAGGCGAGAAAGCGGGTGGTTGAAGCCGTGAAGAAGGCTGGCCGAAATGTGTTAGCCGTACTCTCTGAGAGAATAGTGAAGGAGGTTGCCCCTCTCAAGTGGCAGATAGCTATAGACTTAAAAGTTCAATGAAGGATGAAGTGGAGAGAAAAAATTAGGCTGCTTTTTATTCCATTCTTATCCTATTAATGGCAGAATATCTTCCATTATGTAATTTACAAATTCTTCCATTGAGCTTTTACTGAAGAGCGTCACCACACAGTTTCTTGTAACTCCTACAACCATGCCTCTCTTCTGCACTTCGAAGACAACATACCAGATTTTCCCATGCTTGAGATATTCCTGATAAAGTCCAGTGTCCGCTAGATCTACTCCAGCCAAGCATAGTTTTTCAACCCCCGGTATATCAACGTTGTCAAACCATATTAGCTTGGTTGCCTGAGGATTTGATTCATGTAGGGCTTTAAGTCTTTCATGAGGGATTTCAACTTCAAGTATGACATTTGGCTTTATGAAGAGAATTCTGCTCAGCTTGTCCGCAACATAATTTGTTAATAGCTTCTTTATGCCACGTGCCGTTGACGGCGCCAAAACAATTAGAAAGAATCGTTCATTGAATCTTTTTATCCAGAAAGGCGACTCTTCAGTGACTGGGGTTTCCACGATTTTGCGCCTATAAGTCCGGCTACGAATGAAGTCTCTGCTGAATACTCCGGAGATTGAGTCCCTCTCCATCTTTAAGTCTAGAATTTCCGAGATAAGGTTTATTGTTTCGCCGTTAACCATCGTGTAGGGTTCTTCCTCTCGGAAATGTTTGAGCTTTTGAGATGCGAAAAACAGGTTCACATCCTCTTTAATCTCAAATATTTTTGCTGGTAGAACCAAAATTTCACACCTAGAAAATGTTAAGATAATCCTTTAAATATAATTTTTATCATTTCGTCTCTCTGGAATAAAGCATTTCAACCCAATAAATGTCAATTTAATCCTATGGTTCTTCTAAGGTGAAAAATTAGATTTCATAGTAAAAATGGAGGGTGAATTAAGGTGTATGATGTTGTCGTTAAGAACGGTTTGGTGATAGATCCATCCCAAGGGATTAATGAGGTAATGGATGTAGCTATAGCTGAAGGAGTAATAGTTGATTTACGCAGAGGTATAAATGCCGCTAATTCAAGATGTGTTATGGACGCTTCCGGATTGATTGTTACCCCAGGGTTAATCGATTTACATGTGCATTGTTGTTATGGAATTGCTCACCTAGCGGTTAATCCGGATCTGGCGTGTTTAGCTAAGGGGAGTACAACAGTTTTAGACGCTGGCTCAACAGGTGAGTTAAACTTTATCGGTTTTAGGAGATATGTTATAGAGAATTTTAAGACTCGAATCTTCGCTCTAATAAACATTGAATCCCAAGGGATGATAGAATATTCTCGACCTAACCAGAAATGGACCAGCCTAATTACAGGCCGAGATGAAATGTTCATAAACATTGAGGGAACTCTAGATGTCATTAGACGTAATCGTGACGTTATTTTAGGTATAAAGTGGGCTCATCATGGAATTGAGGGTGTAAAGTTAGCTAGGAAAGCTGCGGATGAGATTGGTTGTCTCTTGATGGCTGAAAATCACCTTCAACCCGAAACCTTAAAGTATATGCGGAGTGGAGATGTAATAACGCATCTCTATCATAGGTTACGAATGGAAAAAAATGATGGACTGTTAGATAGGGATGGAAAGGTTCAGCCAGAATTCTTCGAGGCTAAAAAGCGCGGTGTGATTTTGGATGTCGGTCACGGCGTGGCAAGTTTTAGTTGGTTGGTTGCAGAGAAAGGCATAGAGCAAGGGATAAAACCTGACACCATAAGCACCGATTTACATAAGAAAAGCTACAATGGTCCAGTCTATGATCTGCCTACAACTATGTCAAAGTTTCTTCATCTAGGCCTCTCGCTTGAAGAGGTTATAGAGGCTACTACGATTAAGCCAGCTGAGGTTTTGGGTAAGAAAGGGATTATTGGCACATTGAAGCCGGGTGCATGTGGAGACGTCACGATCCTCAAAATAGAGAAGGGAAAATTCCCACTTGAGGATTCCTCAGGAGAGCGGAGAGTCTGCAAACAACTATTAAGAGCTGTAAGAGTGATTAAGGATGGAGA
>Ga0180301_10002336_pt1 | contig 14882 bp, 16 predicted proteins | sample GuaBasSediGuay16_FD_121797 | JGI IMG/M metagenome (GOLD analysis project Ga0180301, IMG submission 121797) | Subseafloor sediment microbial communities from Guaymas Basin, Gulf of California, Mexico - Guay16, Core 4569-2, 12-15 cm | ecosystem: Environmental > Aquatic > Marine > Hydrothermal...
ACTCCTTACATTCCTTGTATCTTTAATCATTATTACTAATGATATATTGTGTTGATCTTCACTAGTAGATTCCTCTAGGTAATCATCTGTACTCAAATGTACTAAACAGTACGGAAATGCACTATTTTTTACATCGTAGGCCTTGTATACTCTATTAGAAAAATTAGCTACTTCTTTAAGTTTAGTAATTATACTGCTAAGTATATTGTTCTTATTTTGACCTGCAGTACTCGTCAAAATTCATCCACTTACCCACACACTTACAAACGTACAGATCATTATACACTCTAAAATTAAATAAATGTTACTACAATAAGAGAATCTCTACTATCCTAAGAATTACTCTCTATACTTCCTATAGATGTCCCAGCCTTCTCTTTTTAATCCTTTAAAGAAGCATTCTTCGCACTCATCAATATCAGTACATATTTCAAGGTATTCATCCTCCCAGTTTCCATAGCGGTCACCTTTATACTTTACCCAGAAGTCCTTTCCACAGGTAACACACGTTCTTTTCTCTTCCCAGAATCCTCTTCCTATAGGTCGTCGCTCTCTTTGGGGTGACAACTGGTTTCTTCTTAGTTCCTTTGATTCTTTTAATTCTTCAGGGGCTCTAGTAAATCTTCCTCTCTTTCTATAAACTGTTACTGGTGCTCCTCTTCTTACGATCACTTGTTTCGTAATAGTAACATCCCCTGTTTCTATAAATTCTTGAGCATATTTTTTCAGTACTTTTTCATTCTTTGCACTTGTCTTTGCCATAGCCTTTCTAAAGAAATATCTTCCTCTAAACCCTGGATGAAGTACTTTCTTCGCTAATACCCATAAATTATTCTCTACCTCAAAGAATAATGCTCTACTCTCTCTTGGCCTTATAATATGAGGCCTTGCACCTCTCTCTACGACGGAAGCGTACGGGGCATCAACACTTACCGTAGCCATATCCTTAAATTTCTCTACAGTTATTGAGTTTAACATATTTCCTGTTCTACTAATAGCTTTTATTTCTCTCTCTAAATTCTTTACAAAATTATCTACTACTTCACCCAGTACTGCATCTTTAAGTCTTGATAGATTACCTTCAGATCTTGCTATATAGGCTTCTACGTCACCTAAGCCTTCTATTATAATTCTTCCTTTGGGTACTGGCAATACATTTTACTCCTTACTAATATCTGCTATGGTAGAGACATCTTTACAGCCTACATATTTTAAATGTCCATTCACTTCTTTAAATATTACTACATGATAAATAGTATTAGGTTTTTTACAGTAATTGCAGAGAAGAGTCATTTTAAGGCCTTTAAAAAATTTAATGATACAGCCCGCGACAAGGATAACTGCAGTAAAAATTATAAAGGCTCTTTGTCTGAGCAGGAAAAATATTCTTCTCCATTAATAACGATTCTTTTTAAAACTATTAAGGTTTTACTACAGTAACCGAGATTACAGTATTTACAGTTAGTATTGTAGCACCTTACTAACATCTAGATTCTAAGGACTCCTACTCCTACGTTCGTTGGTAGATATTTTCTTTCTATCGTTCTTAATTCAAATTGAAATTGTGCTATTTGTCTAGTTAGATCGTTATTTACATACTCTTGGAAGTCTCCTCCAGTATAAGTAGCTAGTCTAGTAGGTTCTCCAGACTCTACTAATGCTTGAGCAACTTTAATAGCTACTTGAAGAGTAGCATATCTAGTAAGAATATCCTTTGGTATATTCCATCCAGCTTTATAACTTATTTTTATTCTTCCTCTACCTGGAGAAGGAAATTTATCACCGTAGAAATATAATGCCCTTCCTATCCACTGACCTGCTTTAGTCTTCTCCTTAATCAGTAGATAATCACTCTTCCCTTCTGCCCATCCATCGTAATACCCTTGGGTGAGAGTAATCCACTCAGGTGTTTCACTGACTCCTGTAGATCTAACCTTAAGGGATGATATAGTTATAACTGGTTCTGGTAATGGTACTTCTACCCCACCCATGTGTAGTAAAGGATCTATATTCTTAGTCCAGTACATAAATCTCTTCAGAGGAGTTATCTCAGGGAATCTAGCTACTACATCAAGATATTTATCTGTTCTAGCATATCCATCACCATAAGATCCTCCATCGTCCCAACCTAATAGCTTAGCATCTATTTGTCCTTCTATTTCTTCTATCCATGCTAGAACCTGTGCAGAAGAAGGACTAGTACTATCAGTAATATCTACTTGAAGTTCTCGTTCTACATCTGTCTCTTGACAGTACTTAGGTGTATATACCATTGTTAGAGCATCTCCTTTAGAAAGATACTATTATCTAGTATCTTTTCTTCACTATAAAAGCATCAACTGTTCCTGCAGCATCTGTCGTAGCAGATTTAACCTGTATCTTTATCAGTGCCCAGGCATCAGTTATATCATGATCTGCCGAAGCACCAGCAGCTAAAGTCTGTTCTGATACTTCTTCTTCCCATCCAGCATCTGAGTCTTGAAGAGATGCTCTAGCTAGTATTTTATATTTTATACTATTAGAACCATGGGTATTCTTGATCCATACCTTTGCTCTAACGTAGTTAAGAAACTCTACTAGTTTACTATCAACATAATTATTGGTTGTTGTTACATTATCCAGTACTTTTTCTTCATGTCCTCTACTCATCACTCATCAACTACTATACTATGACAATAGTATTAATAAAGATATTACTATTGAAAGAATTAATCCTACCTCTGCTAGAATCTGATAACGGTATTTACCTTTTAACCATTCTATATCAGTCTTTATAGAGGAAATATCACCACTGTTAGCAGCAAGTTTCTCTCTCATAGCAGATATATTTTCTATATTCCTCACAACTGAATCAGATATAATTTTTATATTCTCTTCGAAAGGACAGATACCGGGATTAGGTAAGAGAAGTGGACAAGCAATTTCTCTTTCTGCTTCTAATAGTTCTTTTACTCCTTTAGGAGCATTCTCATCTGGTTTCAAAGTAGTCACCGTTTCTTAAATTGGATTGAATATTCTACTATCTTCTCTTAATACTATCGCGATACACTTTATTTTCTTTTCTATTATCTTTATTAAGAGGAATTCCTTTCCCTCTAACCCATCGCCATCCTTCTACTAGTGATATTTTATCTGTTAAGAACTGATGATCTTTAGACCATTCCCTTGCATTGTCTAACATCCATTCTGCATGCTTAGAAGCTAGAATCTCTGGGTTATGTTCCTTCTTAACCCATTCTAAGTGTTTAGCTTGTAATTCTTCATAGAATTCTTTATTCATATTACTAAATAATTCTTCTAATCGCTCCTTAAGATTCTCAAATGTTACTGTATAGAAGGGAGTATCGATATATCCTTCTAATAATTCATTACATATTACAGGTTGACCTAACCAAGAAGCTTCTACAGATGCATTACCATACCATCTAATATCTGTAGTTATCTGATCAAAATAGATATGGTGTGTTGTTGCTCTTAAATAGATACTCTCATAGAATGGAGTAAATGCTATAGGATCAAATGATATAGGATATTTACTTGCTATTTCTCCTAATGCCTCTATAAACTCAAACGTTCCTTTCCTTAATGGATTTGTAGGAGTATGACCTATAACGATTGTCTTATTATATCTTGGAAGATCAAAACTACTCATATACTCAAGATCAATAGGTAAATTAGGTAACCATATCTTATTCTTAACATGAGGAATACTCTTTAAAAGATCTGGAGTACTTACAACTACTGCATCATTATTTCTTTGATGAAATCTATCTACTATAAAACTATTACGTCTACACTGATCACCATTATGCCGGTATACTACTTTCTTCCCTATATAATAGTCTTCAAAGAGTATATCATAACCGTAGTATCTGTCATAAGTATCAAATACTAATACTTTTGCTTCTTTGACTAGGTTTATAATATCTGTTTTAGAGTAGAATTTCCCATCTAACAGGCTATACTGTCCTAGGTTAGAACATAGATCGTAAGGGTATTGAATATAATTCTGATTAATCTTAATGCATCTAGCAGTATACTCTGTATAACGGTTTATAGCTTGTGTAATAGCATAGCCTTGCCCACCGGTATCTGCATTACTTAGAAATAAAAAATCTAGCATGTTTAATCACGTAAACTAATAAAAAATATCTATTTAAAACTTATTGAATAAAAAGAAAGGAAATTAGGAAATAAAATTTAGAATAGTTCTTAAATTCATTCCTAATAACCTATTGCTATATACGGAAACTCTTGACTCGATAGGTCACTCCCTGAACTCACTTCTTCAAGCTTAATAACACCTGAAGATGTACTGTCAGCGCGTTGTCCAAGTATCTTTACCTTCTTATTGTCGTGGTCAACCTCTGCCATATATCCCCCTGAAGGGAATACATATAGTTTCAATATCTTACCGAATTGAAACTTATTAGCAGTATATGATTCACCACCGGTTGCATAGCTACTGCTCGGGCTAAGAGTCCCGAACGATACCTTTTTGCTACCGAAGGTAGTGAGTTTCTTCCCACTGTTTACCGTTATATTACCCATTCTCTCACTCCTCCACCAAGTGGTTTTTATTGCAGGGTTTAAAGCCTTGTCCCTGCATGGCACGATAGAGTTTCTAGCTCTACCGGTACTGGTAATACTACCAGGCTAAGGACTATTACTATTTGTCTAGTATACTACTGAATATCTCTTAACTTACCCTGGACGTTAAATCTGTAGCAGAGAAGCTCCATGACCGTAAGGTATCCGCCTTCTATGCGCAGTTTATTCTGAGCAACGTAGGCGGTGTAGTTACGGTCAGTCTCCATATATCGTGTAGGAGCTGCTGTCCTAAGACGTAAGTATTCAGTATCCAAGAACATTGCCTTAGATACTGTGTCACCATAAGTGCTGTCAGTGCACCTCATCGCAGCAGTTGTAACCATAGGAATACCCTTAAAGGTAGCAACACTGAATCCTGCATCTACTCCAGGCTCAAGACCTCTAACACCAGAGTATGTTGGTACAACCTTGGCATCGCCAATATACCGCCTCTCTGGTTCAAGTAGCTCTTCTAGAGCCACTACGAAGTCTGCTCCTGTAAGTATAACGTCAGTCTTGCCACCGTTCTCTATGATTTGTCTCCACACCTTGTTCATAGATGCTAGTGTTAAGTCACCATCGGTACCTATTGTACCTCCAGGTGCTTCAACTACAGCATCGTATGTGGTGCCGCTGTCTCTGTCTACATCTGCTATACCATACTTCTTCCATGGGTCGAAGAAGTGATCGTGTGATCCACCTACTTGATCTTCTTCTCCGTCCTTAGAGATTATCCTGTCCAGAGATTCTAAGTTGTTAGTCCCTGACCAGTTAGCTGATGCGTTGCCAGCGAGATATTCTGCTGACTGCACCAACATAGTGTTGATTATAGCAGCATGCTCCTTCCCTAACTCCTCTCGGATAAAGGGTAGAAGCGCTACTGAATCATCAACGCTTGACAGGAACTGATTAATCTCCGTAACACCAAAGGTGTGAATAATCTCTTTAGGCTGAGTAGCATTAACAGCTAGTGTAGGTGATATTGTAGCTGGTAGAGAACCTCCTCTAGTAATTCCACCGCTAAGCTCTGCCCCAGCATGCGCCCACGACTGAGCTGCAGCCGTAACCATACGCCAACCTGATTGCTTCCAGACTTCTTTTGGTATTATGGCTGGTACGTTAGCCTCGTAGTTGAGGAACGACCAAACCTTTCTACCATAGACTGGATTAGTATAGGTTGGTGCAGTAGAGTAGGCATAGCTTGCTGGTGCAACGTCAGAGTCAGACTTCTTAATTAGTCTACTACCGTAGAAGAACTCTTCCATCTTACGTAGTTCTCTTGCTGTCTCTTCCGGGTCACTACTTCTAAACTGTATAGGCATGTCTAACTAACCTCCTTCCTTATCTTTGAGAAAGGAATCTTCGCTAGCTCTGATAGAGGCATCGACAGTAAGTCATTAGAGTTATCCCTCTTCTCAACTTTCTTAGATTTCTTATTCTCAGTGTTTCCACCGGTCTTTGCTTCTAACATCTTTTGTACTTTAGCTTCAACTAAAGCTTCTATTTCCTCCTTGCTGAGAGAAACAACTTCCTTATTAGACTCTTCTGTACTCCCCTGAGGTGTGCTAGGAGGTGCTAAGGAACTACCTTCAGATTGACTCCCCCGCTGCTTTTGTGTGGAACCTTCAATCTCCCCGGAGTCAGAAGATCCTTCAGGAGTGTTATTCTCAGCTGAATCTTCTTTAGTCTTCTCTCCCTCAGCATTAATCTTTGCTTCTAACGCTTCTAGTCTCTTACTTTGCTCTGCTATCATCTCTATAACGTCTGCAAGAGTCTTTTCTTTCTCACTCATATTCTTTTCCTCTTTTTCTTTTGTTGGTGTTTTGTCTAGGGCAGGAGGTGCAACACCACCTTTCACCTCATGCTCCGTTAGGAAGGTAGGCTGTCCAGCCATCTTCCGTAACAATAATAGCTCTGCTTCTACAGCTTCTATATCTTCTGGAAGCAGAGGCATGTTAGCAATATACTTTAATATTTTCTCTCTATCTTTAGCAGATCCTCTCGGAGGAAGCTTGTCAATATACTTCTGCTTCTCCTCCTCAGATAGTTTATTCCACTCTTCTTCTGATATACCAAAATGTGCTCTAGCTCGCTCTTCATCTGTTCTAGGTCCTATAAGCTCTATTAGACTCTTCTTTCTATTCTCACACCAAGCAGATTCTATTCCTGCTTTCTTAGCTGCAGCACATGCCCTTCTAATAGCTCTAGATCGTACGTCAGGAGGTAAATCTACTCCTCCTCTGGCACCTGCTAGTACTGCTATAGCATTTCTTATTCTACCAGGAGTATCTATTGGAAGCTTTCTTACTTTCTTCCCATTAACAGTATATACCGCTGCAAACTTAGAGTCAGGAAGCTTCTGCCGCTCCTCATAACTTATTTTCTCTACACTATCATCGTATTCTATGTCTACCCCACAGCTATAGAATTCTTCCATATCTAATGATTTCTCACTAGGCCACTTACCAGTTACTCTGTGGTGTACCGCTGCACAATAAGCTGCAGCTTTTTCTCTGCTCCAATCCTTTTTACTTTGAACAGTCTTAATACAGTCCGCCATATTCTTATAGCCTGCAAAAGGCTTAGAAACGGCACGTTTAACTGCATAAATCCTTCCTAATGCTTCCTCTAATGCTCTAATCTCAGCAAGCAGTAATGATTCTTTAGCTCGTTCTTCACTATCCACTTGGGATTCTTCCTTAGGAGCGTATAATTCTTCCCGTTCCTTATATAGCTCAAGCAGTCGTTCCTTTATTTCTTCTTCTGTCATCTTAACAGTTTCACCTCGTATTAAATCTTCTATGTCTGTTATACTCTTAGCTTTTATTATATCAAATAGACTTAATTGGTTAGCAGGATTATCCACTATACTTATTTCGTGTAGTTCTAGTTCCTTTATTACGTCGTACTCTTTATCTCCCTTAACTGTAGGCTCTACTAGTATAGCTTCACCTGCTATAGAGAATCCTCTTAACTTACCTTGCTTAATAAGCTCCCATGTCTCTCTTGCTTTCTTTAAATTCTTTCTTAGTTTAACTAGGATAAATAATCCTGTGTCTGTTACTCCAGACTTCCAAACCTTTCCTTCTTTATCTGTATACTCTAAAATAATCTTCCCTACAGGTATGTTGCTATGTAATACATTAACATGGGCATAGTCCATGTCCTCTATAAAGAGTTTCCATGCTTTCTCTAGAGTAGATATTGGTATTTTATCTCCTTGTTTATCTACTATATCTACACTAGCATATCCACCAATAATCCATGAGTCGTCATCTATTTTACTTATTAAGTGGTAGTTAGAGAACGGTAATCTAAGTAGTCTAGACATGATTGATCTATACTAATGTCTATGAATGTTCTTAATAAATCTTTTTACAAACCGTAGAAAAAAGATGCACCGTAGTATAATTTATATTTGAAGAATTTCAAATAGAACAGAGTGAGGAGTAGAGAGATGAATAATCCTATTACTCAATATACTGGTAATGAAAATCAGCTGAATACACTTCCTTCTACTGACAGATCTTTAACTATAGAACCAGTAATTCTTCAAGAAGAATGCTATTGTCCCGAGTGTAATTATCCTGTTAATCCTGAATGGAATTACTGTCCTATCTGTGGTAAATGCCTTAAAAGCATATACATTTCGACTAGTTATAGAATATAATAAAAGGTACTATTCGTCTACACTAGTCTACACTAGTATACGTATTATCTCTTTCTTAAAGGAGTTGAACTATAATGCCTGCAGCTAAAAGAATACCTGAAGACCTACAAGCATATATCAAAAGTAAAGATATGATTATTCAAGAAGCAAAGAAATTCTTAGCTAGCAAAGGCATTAAAGTAAGTACAGGATGGTTATCTCTACATAAAGAACAATGGCAGAAAACCTTTGTAGCTCCTGACGGAGAAGAATATGTATTCAAAGAGGACGATGAATCTTTTGATACTGACTTAGCTACCAGAATAAGATTATACCGAGGAGAACCAATTAAGAAGTATAGTGAGAAAAAACACTTTAGATCTAAAACCATTAGAAAATTCCTTAAACGCTCTTCTGAAGGATGTGCAGCGTTTGCCAAAGAATGTCTCGTATGGAAAGGTCAACCTATTATACTTCAAGACTACCAGAAGAGAATGATAGATGGATGGTTAGGTAGTAAACCTACTGTTTATCCTATAGGTAGGGGAGGAGGAAAAGACTTTACACTAGCAATATTCTTAGCATGGTACTGTGTATGCTTCCCTAATACCAGAGTTATGATAGTATGTCCAGCATACCGGCAAGTAAAAACCTTTATCGAAGAGAATTTTGCTCTACTTATTCAAACATCCAGTGTTCTCTTTGACTCTATAGCAGAGAAGAAGGAAGAGGAATTTAGATTTACTAATGGTTCTGTAGTATTTACTTATGGTGCTACAAGCTATATCAAGGGTAAGCATAATCTACACTTTATATTTGCTAACGAGGCAGGAGAGATCCCTGATCATGTCTATGAGAACGTATTACTTCCAATGCTCGGAGTAGATATAGAAAAGGCTCAAGGTCATTTCTGTGCTATGGGTGTACCTAATGGTCAAGTAGGATTCTTCTGGAGAGCTTATACTGAAGGGTCAACAGATCCTAATGATCCAGATGCAAAGTATTATGTTATTCACTTGCCTACAGAAGTAAATAAGTACTATCCTAAGAAGCAGTTAGAGCTTAACCGTGAAATAATGTCTCATGACTCCTTCCTACAAGAACATATGGCTGAGTTCTTAAGAGTAGAAGATGCACTGTTTACTTCTAAACTGCTTGATAAGATCAAGAAGGAGTATGAAATATCTTTTGCTACGGTAGACCATGAACACTTTGATTACTACTTAGGACTAGACTGGGGTAGATCTTCAGATTATACTGTTCCTGCTATAGTATCAGTAAATAAAGAGAGCAAGGCAATTAGACTAGAATATATTACTGGTATGAGAAGAGACTTTCCTTCTCAGATAGAGTGGATATTAGAAGCAGATAGAATCTATAGGTTCAAGAATATTGTTACTGAGTATATGGGCTTAGGTATTCCTCCTTCTGATACTCTTAAGAAAGAGCTTGGTAGTGAGAGAGTACAATTCTTTACTCCTTCTGCAGCTAACTGGTTTACTGCTTTTACTAATATGAGAGATAAGGCTGAAGCAGGTCTACTAGAGATTCCTGCAGGGCAATCTAAACTCTTACGTCAACTTAGACTAATGCAGTTTACTGTCAGAGGTAGTAAGCTTACTGTTAAGTCAGAGAATAAAGATGATTATGCTCAAGCATTTGCTATGGCTATATATTCTATTAGACCAAGGAGCAAGCCGGGTGTTGCAGGATCAATATAATTATATAAATAAAGAGATATATTAGTGAGTGAGGTTATAGATAATTATGTCATTAACTGATAAAAAGAAATCTCTTGGACTCTTCCAGGAGGAAGAAGTAGATCCTACTCCTAAAGACTTTAGAGAAAGGTTTCTCTTAAGTCTTGCTAAGCGTCTAGGTAAGTCCAAGATGATTAAAAAGACTAGAACTGTTAATCCTAAATATATCTATCAGAGTGGGGCTAAGGTTCGTCACCCTGAATATGACTACTCTACTTTTATTACTACTGCTAAAAACTCTTGGATACTAAGAAAAGTCTTTGAAACTATTATTCGTACTGCTACTAGGAACTGGGGTGAAATAGCTCCTAGGTTCAAAGTAAAGTGTAAAGGCTGTGGGTGGGAGTTCAATGAAGAGACTGAAAAATGTCCTTACTGTGGTGGTACTGAGTTTAGCACTCCAGATCCTAAACAGCTTCTTAAGTTTAAAAAGATCCTTAAGGAGCCTTCACCTGGGAGAAGCTTTTATGAGTTTGTAAGATCTACACTATTTTATGAATTAGCTGTAGATGATTTCTACTGGTCGTTAACGTTTAATTCTGATGGTACTGCTAAAGAGATATTCGTAGAGAATCCTGCGTTTATCTTTCCTGTAGGGGACGAGTATGGTATTCCTGGAGGAGATGAATACTTCTGTCCTGTGTGCTATAATAAGCCTGAGAATAAGGGTAAAGATCTAGTGTGGAAGAGAGATGAATTAACTCCTAAGAAAATAACTATAGGGAATAAAACTAAGGAGATTTATACCTGTCCGGAATGTGGTGAAATACTTGTACAGACTTACTATGTACAAGAAGTTTCTGGTAAGGTAAAGGCTAGGTTTGGAAAGAATGAGATTCTTCATGGTTCTGCATCTAGACTTCCACCAGAGTTATTTGGTAATTCTAAGATACAGACTGTTCTTAAGGCAGTTAATATAGCAAATGCTATAGATGATTATAATCTAGAGTCACGTATGGAGGGTAAAGTAGGAGGATTACTCTGCTTCCCTAAGCTGGATCAGAATCGTGTAGGAAGTATTCTTACTGCTGTACAGACTGAACGTAATAAACTTAGTCAACCAGACTTACAAACGGGTGAGTTAGGTCCGCAGAAGAAAACTGCTTTAATCTTTATCGGACTGGGAGAAGAGACAGATACCGCACCTGTCTTTATACCATTTATAGATCCTAAAGAAGCAGAACGTACTATAGAGCTATATAGGATCTACATGGCTGCTATAGACGATGTCTACGGTACTATAACAAGCCTTCATATTCAACAGGTGCGAGGAGGACAAATAGTTAGATTATCTACAGAAGTAAGATTAGAAACTGCTTTGGAGCACCAAAGATTATTCTCAGAAGTATTTAATGAAAAAGCACTACCACTCTTTGGTATTACAGATTGGATATGGAAGTTTAATCCTCTAGAGGCTAAAGATAAGCTTAGAGCTGCAGAGATTAAACACCAGAACGCTGCTGCTGCTCTGACTGCTGTACAAGCAGGATTCGATGTTAAGTGGGTAGACGATGAAGCAATAATCTCTGGAGAGGCTAAAGCAATACCCTTTAGAACTGGTAGGCAAGGACTACCTAATCAAGAGCCTGGAGTTGCTCCTAGACGTCCGAGCAGACAGTTTGTAAGGCCTATAGAGATATCTCCAGAGACGGGTCAGGAGATAACTGCTAGTCTAGTAGATAAAATAATAGACTTTATTTCTTCTACTAGAGTTAATAGTCAGAGAGGTAAAGAACAGCTTAGGAGATTAATATACGATGAGATCTTTAACCAGAGTAAGAATGAGTAGTCCACTTAAGTATAAGGTTAAACGTCCTTGGTGGGATCCTATACCTCCTTATCAGCTCCCTTCTGGATTAACAGTTATTCATACTGGTAGAAGATCTATTCAGTGCGAATTAGGATTCCATAAGTGGGCAACAGAGACTATTATGGGTATTCCTATGCTTGTTTGTACTAGGTGTGGTTTTAGAGCACCTAAACCTATTCTAGAGAAAACTGTTACTAAGAGAGAATTAGTACGTAAAGTACAGAAAGAGATGGATAAGCAGCGACCTATGTTATATGATATGAATGCTTCTGAAGACGAGCGTATAAAAGCTAAAGAAAAATTCTTCGTTAAGATATTCGAAGAAGTGCAGAGGAAGTATAAGAAGAATAGTGCAGGTAAATGGGTTCCTAAGAAGGATAAACAATGAGAATCCATGCTTGCTTTAATATTTATAACGAGGCAGAGTTTATAGAAGAAGCTATTAAGTCTGTTCTGTGGGCTGATCAAGTAATAGTAGTAGACGGTATATTCCAAGGGTTTCCTAGTAGGAGTATAAACTCAGATGATAATACTATTCAAATAGTTCAGTGGCTTGCTAAAAAGCATCCTAAAATTAAACTCATTATGATGTCTAAACCTTCTTTAGGTCCAGAAAAGATTGAAGCGTATCGTAACTTAGTTCCTTATGGTGATTATATTCTCCGACTTAACGGTGATGAGATTTTAGGCGGTAAAGTGGATAAAATCTACTCTTATATTAAAAGTACTAACTATTTACCACTATACTCCATAAGAGAAATAATTGATTTAGGTACAAGGGTTAAGCCTGGCCCGTGGCAACCTAGGCTTATTAAGAACACTCCTGACTTAAAAATTACTTCTAAACATCTTGTTCTTACTAATAACTTCTCAGGTTATAAGGTAGGTCCTCGAAATAGATTAACACCTGAAGAAGCTAATATAGATTTTCTCTATTTTATTCATAAGAAAGAGCTGCGTAATAGTTGTAGAAAGCAGCAGAATAAACAGTGGTTGAACTACTATTATTCTCACCAATACAAGCAGGGTATTATATAGTAATACTCTGCAAAATCTTTTATTTTTGTACTAGTTTTACTTCTATTATGTTATACCTGAAGCTTCTAGTTAGGGTGCTATTATATAATATTTGAAGCTCGCTCTCAGGGTACTATTAATAGTAGAAATATGACATTTGAAGCTTCTAACAAAGGTGCTAGTGCCACCCAGTCCGTACCAGTCTAAACTTTGTTCTGCAAGTTCGTATAAGAAAATTAAAGTCTAGATTTTAGTCAGTTTGTTCAGACTTGGTTGGTCTGTCTAGACTTTGGTCAATTCGTATGAATATTAGTCAGTCTGTATAGATATAGATGTACTTAATATATCATATACATATAATACAGACATGTATGAATAATATATACATAAAATTTATATATAACTTAGTGCTATTAATAAGTGGGTGAAAAATAAAAATGGAGAAAAAAGCCCAAAAAAATAAAAATGCTGAGAAATCAGCAAAACAAATATCTGTGAAAATTCCTGTATACGAACAGGAGAGAAAGAAATTAACCGAAAAAGAGAGAAAACGACTGAGGAAGATTAAGATAGATCCAGTAAAAATCAAAGCGCTCTTTGACAAAGGCTACAGTATATGGCAAGTAACTGAACTATACTACAACTTCCCATTCGAGCATAGTGACAAACGAACATGGCTATTCTACCAAAAGATAAATAATGAGCGCAAAAGACAAAAATTAGGGCGCAATGTGATTCACTTAGAACCACTAGTTACCCAGCACATCAAGAACTACCTTAAGACCCATACCCCAGATCAACTCATAGAACTACTGGCCAAGAGCCAGTAAATCTTTTTCTGGTGACTTCTATGGAAAAGATCAGAAGAAGAATAGATGACAGGTTCTGGATAGAGAAGAGGGTTTGTTCTGAGTGCGGAAAAGAATTCTGGATAAAGTACGAGGGAGACGAAGAAGGTGACTGGTTAGATGAGTACTTAGAGGTCTGTAGCGACGGATATCTGTGTGAAGAATGTTTCAACAACCTATAATTTTTTTGCTCGTTCTCCTAGACATCTATAAAACCCTTGTAGTGGATGGTTATAGACTCCTGGGTAGATCTTGTAGTGGATGATCTATTCTCCCAGTATACTGGATAATGCTTGTAGTGGATGACTATATTCTTACTTAAGCGTTTCGTTCTGGATAGATTGTCTGGGTATAGCTCGTAGTGGATGACTTAACCCTATGATACCTATAAACTATCTGTAGTGGATAACAAAGGCATTTCCAGCAGTGCTAGAGTGGAGTATAGTTCTAAATTATTAAAATTAATACTATCTTATTCAGAGGAGATTATTTTGGACACTTTTTTCTCTGGACTTCAAATAGCAACTTCAAACGTTCTAGGGTAAACCGTAGAGAATACTTCAATCATCTTCTTAGAGAAATTATATATACTAATTTAACTACCCACTCTCAGGAGGAATTTAGGAGGAAAAAAGCTTTGGGTCAATACTTGACTCCAGAAGAAGTAAAAAGAGCTATAAAAGCTCGCCGACGATACAATCGTTGGCTTAAAGACCGAGAGAATTATAGAAGAGAATCTCAGGACTACTATATCCTAAGGCAAATAAGGAGATAGGAGGGAAAAGTGTGAACATAAAAATCGTTAGAAAGATTTTACGAATGCTACGAAAGAAAGAACAAGTGCATCTTTTAGATCTTTTCGGTGGAGTCTATACGAGGCCTTCTTGGAAGATAAACTGCTGGATTCATTATCCATACGTGCAGGGAGATCCAGAAATAGAGGCATTTCAAGTGGCAAAGCAATTAGAGCAACTAGGGATTCTTAAAGTGGCATTTATCAACGGAAAGAACTTTTTGCTCCGTAGATTTAATCCTGAAGAAGAAGAAGTAAGTATAGCACCGATCTTTTAGGAGTGAACAGTTATGGACAAAAATAAATGGCTTGATTTGCTGGCAGAAGATATCAAATATTCTCAAGAAGATCCTAGAGGAAAAAGATTACAGACAGAATTCTGTAATATTACTTCTCCTTTTAGAGGCATTGGACT
>Ga0180301_10002338_pt1 | contig 14879 bp, 21 predicted proteins | sample GuaBasSediGuay16_FD_121797 | JGI IMG/M metagenome (GOLD analysis project Ga0180301, IMG submission 121797) | Subseafloor sediment microbial communities from Guaymas Basin, Gulf of California, Mexico - Guay16, Core 4569-2, 12-15 cm | ecosystem: Environmental > Aquatic > Marine > Hydrothermal...
AAACAGCTTCATCAACACCTTGAGGATTAGGTAGATAGCGAAGATAATGCCAAGTACCGTAAACAACGACCTTAAAGGCTCAGGCAACTTATCAAGTATCTCAAGTATCCTAACAATATAGCTCAAGCCTATCAAGAAATCATTAACAACAACTATTTATAAAGAACCCGGTTAATGCCCATAACCTCTATATTAGTAGTATATCATACTTCAGTTAACGCTCATTCTGACAGCATTAATTGAATTTCTTTTTGCTCACCTGACATACTAACTATATGCTCGCTAAATGAGCTCTGGCATATGACTGATATCCAGTAAGCCGAGGTTTAAATCCTTCAGCCCCGCCAAATAAACTCATTATAAGTTCTAACATTGTTCCAATCGATCTTAACTACAGAATATATTGCTATCTCTGAATCTTTTCACTTTTCTCGAGATCTATGATTCTATCTGCTCTTTCTGTAATATCAGATCTTGTATTTAGCTTATTACTGAAGTATCTATGCACTCTCCATTTGGGCATGTTGACCCTGATACGCTACAGCGTAGTTTTATCAACGTTGTATGTAGACTTTAGTGTAGGACAATGCTTTCTATTGAGTTTATGACTCTTTTGACTTCCTCTTTGGCTTTCTCCTTATCTATGATGATGAAAGCAGGTGACCCAGGACCTCCTGCTTCATTATATCTAGATGTCACACCTTGCTGATACATAACTTCTAAAGCTATCTTAACTTCTTCCTCCGATATACCTAATTTACTTAAAGCTGTGAGGAGTTCATGCTTAGTTACCTTCTCACTTAAAGCTCTCATCATTAGCTCAGCAGCTAAGAACATCTTCCTAATTTCATTAAGATCGGCATTAGCTGAATATTCTTCTAAGATATATACTATCTCTGGTGGAGCTCTATATTCATCTCCACTGTACTCTCCCTTACTGGTATATACTTGAACCTTTCTAGCTAATCCTAGAATAGATAGTTCCTCCATTAAGTTTAATGCCTTCTCATGAACCTTACCATTATATTCCACTAAGACCTTCGATATAAACACATCATAAACCTGTGGTTCATACATTCTAACCCTAGCCTTTCTTAGCCTATCGAAGACAAGCCTTAAGTCTCCATAAGCTCTCTTAGAATCCATATACGCTTTAATCAGCTCTTCAGGACTCATCACCAACATCTCGAATTCTGAAGAGATCCTAGAGAAGACGGTATCTAGATCCAAGCCATTTACTTTAATAGCTAACCATGTGGCTCCTCCATCTCTTGGACTTATAGCACTTAGAGCAATAATCCTAATGAGTTCCTGTGGATACCTACCTAATACATCTACCAACCTATCAATTACATCTTGTAAGTATTTCTGAAAAATCTGTGAACCTAATTGAAGACCTTTCTCAGTAAGCTTATAATATCTGACATTAGCAACTTCTCCATAAGATGTCGTCTCACTAATACCACTAGGAATGAGATCATACCCACGTAGCAACTTCACTACCCAATCCTCAACCCTAAAGAGAGTTTCAGTGGGATGAGGTGGGTATTGAGAAATCTTAATCACTCTTTCATATGGTAATTCTCTAACTATATAGAGTATTCTAATGAAGTCTAGAATGGGCTTTGTAGGAAAGCCAAGAGATATAACTTCATTAATGAATCTTTCAAGCTCCATTTATGCCCCTTTAAAGGATAAGCCTATATTCAATTAAGCATTCTAGTCACTTAACAAAAGCTTATCATTCAACTTAAATCATCGTTTACGGACTGTCTTAACTGGCTAAGTATCTCATTCCATTTCTCTCTTAAGAATTGGTAAAAGCTTCTTATAATTTCGAGTTTTATGGCTAGGCTAAGTTTCTCATATTGATTAAGTGTTGTATAGTGAGGATAGTAGGGATTTAATTCTGAATTTAGGAATTTAACGAAGTATCTTTCTATGATGTTGTTAGCTCTTGTCAGTATTCTATGGCAGTTAGCACAGACAATCACAACATCTTCCATACCTAAATAGTTGCTGCCTACAGACCTAGGTATCATATGGTGCATCTCCCATATGGCAGGTGTCACAAGTTGCTTACATAGATAACATCGTATAGGTTCATGGGGGAATCCCGGATCATACAGTGCCCCAAGCAACTTTACTGGATAGCCTCTTACGGCGTTTCGCATTCTTCTTTCACTCCCCGAATGTATAAGCCTATGGCAGTTAGCACAAAGAAAGCCATGTACCTCATGGCTATACTCTAGTACATACGATATATCATATCCACATCTAATGCACTTATCTCCAGGCTTAGGCTTAGGAGAGTAACCACGACCTCTTCTAAACCTCCTTCTCCGATACTCTCTCCTCTTCTCTCTTTGAGCCTTCTCCCTACACTCATAAGAGCAGTACTTCTGACCTGGAGCAATTGCATAGAACTCCTTTCCACAATAAGCACAAACCCTCTTCTTGTAATACATCGTGTCTCCACAGAAAATAACGAACTTAACTACTATAAGCATGTATGAAGTTGCCCTATCTAGTAAAATCTAATAAAACACAGAAATAATTGCTAATTAAGCCAAGCAAACTGACGAATAATATTAAAGTTTCCTTTGTTTCTGAGTTTCGTGCTTTCATTATTATTGAATTCACTAGGCTAATAAGATCTACTGACTATGTTTTATCTTTTAGCTTAAAGTTTATCTCTTGACCTGATGCCCTTACACGGATTCTCACGAGACTCATTGAGCAACGATGTTATGTAGGTGTAGACAAGACTTCTAGCAGACTCTTCGATACATTCTCTCATATCTCTGGATAGGCTATGAAGAAGCTTCTCTACATCATCTCTTTGCTTAGAAAAGTTCTTACTTATGAGGTTTAGGACATTGTTCACCATATCCTTAACTTTGCTGTACACGAACTCTATCGCCTCCTCTCTCCTCAAACTAATTGTTCTAAGAAGACCGCGAACCAGGGAACCTATATATACTTGACCTGTGTTCATGTCCTCATAAACTTCTACAAAACCCATCCTCTTGATATCTCTCACGATATGTCTGACTAGTGCTTCATACTTTAATTTTGTTAGAAGAGAGCAAACATAGTTCATGAGGTGGTGGTGAAGCACCGCTTTAACTCCGTCAGACCCATACAACCCATAAACTTCACTAGCTATCTTGAACAGCTCATCTGAATCCCAATGGCCATAGACTATGAGCCTCCCTCCGTCATGACGCAATCCCAAATCTATGAATTTATTCACTTCATGCATGAGACTTCTTGAAATACCATAGAACTCACTAAGCTTTCATGCACAGACCGCCTAGGCATGAATTGCCGCCCCGAAATACCCCTAAGTACAAACCAGCTTACAATCCTCAACTTAACACATATGATCTTTAACTACTTTGACCACAAAACCATCAAATCCGTAACCACCCCCTACTACTCTTCACAGTACAACTGTTCATCACCTCGGCTCCTCATCTAGTCTAGCAACTGCAACGACTACTCCGTCCATGCTCTGCGGACACGCCAACATAGCTCTAGTCGAAGCGCGTCGGCCAATTAGCACGTCCCTGAGAATCATAGCACTGAAACTGGAGAGAAACAAGAGCAGTAACGCCTTTAGCCTACCTTCTCACACACTAAATCACTAAGACGCAGTAAAGTTTTTAGACAGGAGAAAAAAAATCGGGGTGTACAGCTTTGACAAGACTTAAAAGTTTAGCTATTGCGGTACTGCTTGTGGTCAGTATCTTCGCGGTAGCATTCGTAGAACCTGTTGTAGCGCAGGAGTCGCCTCAGGAGAAGACCGTTGAGGGAATAAGCTACCTGACAGTAACAGGCAGTCTCTTCGCAACAGAGGTTACGGTAACGGGTTACGAAGCGAATACCAAGACCCTATACCTAACCCTGGTCTTCTACAACAACACAGGGACAGATGTAACCACAGTAACATATAACGTCACCGTGTACGATCACTCTACAGGCGATAAGATAGGGACTAAGCTGACTTCAAGTGAATCGTGGAGTGCTACTCCCTCAAAGTCATACCATACTGTAAAGAACTACGCTGTTTCGCTAACTACAGATCTTCCAGCCGCCTACAGGATTGTCGTGACTGTTGAAAGCTATGGCTAGCCGTAACTAACACTCTTTTTCCCTAACAACCTTTTTTGGTGGCTTGTTTGAAGTTTCTCCATATCCTGTTGCTACTCCTCTTTTACTGCCCACCCCTCCAAGCCCAGACCCCTCCGCTGTTTTTCAGCGATGGCTTCGAGAATGGGCTGGGGGGCTGGGATGAGGTTTGCGATGGGCTTGTGACCACAGCTGATGCACATAGCGGGAACTCCTCCCTCAGACTAGCCTTCAGGGACTTCAGCGTTCAGTACGCTGTGCATAGGGTTAGAGCTGAGGAGCAGCCTACGGGGAGTTTCGTCTTCGAGTTCCACGTTAAGCTCGTGAGGTTCACCATGGGTGCTGTAACCATCGCAGCCCTCGTCTTCCCAACAGGTTCAGTGGCTGTTGTTGTTTCTAGGGATGGGCGTGTTGGCCTTGCCTTCGATCTCTTCGAGCCACCAACATATGGTATGCTCAGGCTTAGGATGGGTGAGTGGCAGAAGATCCAGATTCACATGGACTATGAAAACGAGAGGATAAGGCTGTACCTAAACGATGAATTAGCTCTTGAAGAGGGCTTGAGGGGGAGGCGGCCACCTCTCCTAGAGCTATGGCTCGGAACAATCTGGCTCGGTGGAGCTGGTAACTATGGAATGATGATGGAGTGCTACTTCGATGATGTCCTGTTAGGTGATGAGAGCCTAGTGACCCCGAAGCCCGCGATAACCGCGATACTCACAACCATAGCCATCCCCTTAGTGTGTATCGCAGCCGCAATCACTGCCCTCGTCCTGATAGCTAAACACAGACGCATCAGAAGATCAGCACAGGTACACTGATATTACTGTATCTAATAGCCCAAAAGTTAACCCATTCACACACAAGTAGAAGCTGCGAGGGAGATGTGATTAAACTCATTAATTATCCTTGGCTAACTAAAATTATACACAAAATATAGCCTCAAAGGAGTCCCTATCATGCGAGCTAAGGCTTAGATGGCAGCTCTCTGTCTATAAGGGCATAATCTATTAGTCTCGATATAGAGCTTTATCTTTGTCTCAAACAATTCCTTATGAGACTCAAGAATCTTCCTGAGATTTCACAACACCACTAGCTCCTGATAATGAGCTGCTTGGAGCTTATTACATTATGAAAATTTTTACTTGAGTAAAAACTAGCTATGTTCATAAAGGTTTATAGTAGTTTTGCACCACAAATTTGCGGTGACGGTAATGGAGCTCAAGATATGCTCTAGGTATGGTGGTTTAGTTGATTGGTTTGAGCGTAGAAAGGTTGGGGATCTATGTCTATGGGTTTGGATAATGTAGGGGAGCTTGTGTTTTGTGTTTAAATGTATTGTACATGAAGTTTTATATGATGTAAATTCTTTATTATGTTTGGCAGTGGGGGGCGTTTGGCTGGTTTGAGAGTGCTTTCCGCTGTGTTTATGATGCTTGTCTTCTTAGGGCTTATCACTGTTCCTTGTTTTGCTTCCTATGGTGATGTGGAGGGCTGGGGTATTGCTGTTGTTGGTTTTAGAGGAAAAGTTCTTGGTTCTTTCGTAGATGGTGATTTTCTTTATATTTGTGGTTATGTCGAACGTTATGTTGATGATAAGTATTCTCCCGAGATTTTCGTAGCTAAGATCGATATTGAAGAAAGAAGGCTTGTATGGTATAGAGTTGTTGAGAATGTTAGGGGCTGGGCTAATGTTGTGCTTGTAAAGGATGGTTATGTTTACGTGGCTGGGCTTTTAGCTGGTAGGGGTTTTATTATTTGCCTTAACAGCGATGGAGAGTTTCTTTGGGGCTATGTTACTGAGAAGTATTTTGAAGGATTACTTGATTTAGGAGACTACGTTTTAGCCTATGGTGAAGGACAATTCATTATACTGAACAAAGGAGGCGATATTGTTGAAAACGTTGTGGTTGAGTTAAGAAATAGTGTTGGTGAATGGTCTCCCTTAAACGTTATGAAAGCTATCTATGTTGATGGAAAAATCTATGCATTAGGCTATAAATGGAATCTAGTTTCTGAGAAGAGGTATTTTGATTTGGATGGATTTCTAATATGCTTTAATAAAGATCTCGAAGTAGAGTGGGCTGTAGGTTTCGGTACTAAGGAGTTTAACGAATACTTTACCGATATATATTAACATAATGAATATTTCTACATAACTGGCTTCAGTCATGAAATGGGGGAGGAAGCCACTGAAGAGAAGGGTGTTATTGTTGCTAAGTTTAGCCTTAATGGAACACCATCATGGGTTAAGCTCTTCAATGGTAGATGTGAAAACGCACACTCAATTTACATATTTAACGAAGATATTTACGTTGTAGGTCATTATAGGGGTAACATATCGAACCTACGTGACATTCTAGTACTAAAGATTAGTGGAGAAGGTGAAGCCTTAGCATGGACTATTGGCAGTAGTTTAGAGGAGATTTGTTGGGGGAGCATTCCGTATAGTGAGGGGATCATAGTACATTGTATGTCAGCTATATGGAGCTTCAATAAAACAGTGTCATACTCCGTAATAATTTACTGGCCCCTAGATAGTGTTGGCGAAATTAAGTGGGGTATTGAAAACTTAGAATCTATTAGAGTAGAGAAGAAGCCAACACCAATACCTAGCACACCATATGAAATAACTTTCCGTAGTCTTGAGCTGAGAAAGTATGGAGCGTACTGTAAGAAATATGATTTCAAAATTGTAGAGAAAGAAATTACCTTAAACTTTGCATATGGACAACTTTCTTCCGAGGAAGAAACAGTCGGAACAACCAAAACCACCCCAACAACACCAACAACAAGTCCAACAACACCTAAAACATCTCCAATCACTATGGTGGTCTTAGCAATAACTATACCAGCTATTATAATATGCTACTTCATCGTCAAAAGAACTATGTTAAGACGTTAAGTATAAGGAACGTTGCGTTATTTTTCACTCTTAATTACGAGGATGATGTGGTTTAGCAGAGAACTTCGCCAAGAGTAAAGCATTGTGTTAAGAAGTAGCTTGGTACATGTAGTAGTTACAACAGAATATTTTCTCTGCTCTCTGAAAAATTCTCATACGTGATCACAGGAAAGCTTTTAACATAAAGCTGGTTTGAAGAGGAAATAAGATTAAAGAAGTTAAAAAGTTGCTTAAGATATTAATTACTAAGTGTTATAAACGTTTAAGATGAGTTGCTTAGTAGGTTTAGGTACCAACTCTATTTAGTATTTCGTTGTGTTGTTCTATTAGCTCACTATGTTTGTTTACTAGTTCTTGGTGATGTCTTATTAATTCTTGATTCTGCCTTATTAATTCTTGAAATCTTTTGACGAGTTTTATAAATCTTTCATATAGTTTTGCTAATCTCTCTAATTATTAGGAGGTGTTTGGAAACTCCAACTACCTCTGATAGGGCTGGCTGTTATTGTGGTTTGCTGCATTCTCGTAGGCAGAAAGCAGTGATTTTAATTAAAATGAATGTGTTTTTATGTCTCTAGAACCTTTTTTAGTACTATCTTATACACTGATACTCCAATAATGAATACTATAGTTGCTGCGGCTATGACTATAGGTGTTTTAGGCAGTATAGCATCTACCCCAAGACCGTAGCCCAGCACTCTTCTAGCAGTATCAACTGCTACTGTTGCTGGATTAATTAGTGCGAATGATTTTAGAGGTTCAGGGAGGTATTCAGGTGGTGGCCACCACATACCTGAAGTGAACATGTATGGAAATGCTATTGCCATAGTAATTGCTTCTGCTGTCCTTGATGTCCTAGCTATGATGCTTATTATGAGTCCTACACCTATGAAGAATATCGCAGCTAGTGCGAGGTGCAGTATAGCAAGCCATGACGCAGGGTCTAATGCATTGAAATGTATTCTAGCTCCAACACCTAGACCTACTGCTACAGTAGCTATAGCAGATAGCGTAATTACTGCTAGGCAACTGAGGGTCTTACCAGCTAATAATTCCAGTGGTGTTATTGGCGATGCCAGCAACCTACGTAGTGTGCCTTTCTCCTTCTCCTCAACAACTGCTGTAGAACCTACTGAAAGACCTGAGAATAATGCCTCTATACCTATGACGCTGATGACCATGAATCCAAGTATATCAGCTCTACTCACTAAGTTCTTAGGCTTAACAACCTCTACTGACGTATTGATTGGGCTAGCTAGACCCAGTATCCACAGCTTCGTCATGCTTAGATTGAAATACTCGTCATATGGTGAACTATCAGTTATATTTCCTGCATATATCTCCATGTACTTAATAGCTATCTCAGCTCTCCTAATAGCGAACTCCCTAGTAAATCTGTAGAGGAAGCCCTCAACAATGCCTTTGTAGGTTGAAGCAGTTGTTGGATCTCTGTAGAATACGTAGGCTTTGAGGTTCGTCGGGAACCCCATAGTTGCATTCCGAGTAAAACCTTTGGGTATGTAGAATGCTGCATCGAGATAACCACTTGATAGGTCATAAATCATCTCACTGAAATTGCTAAATACCCTAACCCTGAATAGCTTTGATGAATTTAAGGCACTTACGAATACCTCACTGAAATTCCCTGTATCAGCGCTATAGACTCCTGCTTTCAGCGTTATCTGGGTAGAGTTAGGCACCCACACAAGCGCCGTCAGCAGAACTAGAATGATAGGAAATATGATTGCCCAGAATATAACTGACTTATCCCTCAGTGATAACTTAAGATCCTTGCTAGTTAACGCGAGAATCCTCTTAATTGACGTCATCTCACATCAGCCCCCTACCAGTCAACTTAAGGAATACGTCCTCAAGTGTTGGCTCAGACACTCTTATAGTGAGGGGTTTGACTCCGGCACGTAGGAGTCCTTCAATAACCTTAGGTAGTTGGGTCATGTAATTTTCTAGATACATCCTGAGCACTGTGTCCTTGATGAGTACCTTGCCACCATAGCTGTAGGGTCTAGCTACTTCTTCTAACTCAGGCTTAGGGTTAGCTACCTCAATCTTAACAATAGTTAGCTCACCTACCCTCCTCTTCAACTCATTGGGAGTGCCTACAGCTACTACCCTACCTTCATTCATTATCGCTACTCTATCAGCTAGTGCCTCAGCCTCCTCTGTATAGTGGGTAGCCATCACAATGGTCTTACCTAACTTCCTAAGATTCTGTAGGATTCTCCAGAGATCCCTCCTAGATGATGGGTCTAGACCTGTTGTAGGTTCATCTAGAATTAGTAGCTTGGGATCATGTATGAGTGATGCAGCAATGCTTAGCCTCTTCTTAAGTCCACCAGAATATTTACCAACTCTTCTCTTAATGTATTCTTCAAGGCCTAGTAGCTTAACGTATTCACTAATTCTCTCTTTAGCTACGCTCTTAGGTATGTCGTAGAGTGATGCATAGAACATTAGGTTCTCTAAGCCGGTTAACTCGTCATAAACTATGGTCTCTTGAGGTACGTAACCAATTAGCTTCTTCACCTCAGCAGACTCCTTAAGGACATCTACATCGAATACTCTGACCTCACCACTTGATGGTTGAATAAGTCCTACAGCTATCTTAAGTAGCGTCGTCTTACCAGCACCGTTAGGTCCTAGGAGAGCGAATAATTCACCCTCCCTAATCTCTAAGTCTACGTTCCTTAGTGCTACTACGTCACCGAACTTCTTGCTAACACCCCTAAAGACAAGCGCATTAGCCATAAGCTACACCGTTGAAAATTATACAGAAGTAGCTTAATATCGACTTAAGTTATTCTGTACCACAGAACTCCAGTACGTGATATATATCGATACGTATCTACATAATTGGGTGTACTTGTGGGTAGTGATGTTAAGGAGCTCCTTAGTACTTTAAAGGAGGTAGAGAAGAGACTCATAGCTGTTCACGATGTTAGGATAGGTATAGTGTATCTTGCGTGGGGAGTTGCCTTAGTAGGCTTCATGTTCCTATTCTCCTTCACATACCTGTTATTGCCAGATGGAGCTATGCGAGCTACTGCCCTCTGCTACTGGATTGGAGTGACCTTACTAGTAATTTACCTAATAACTGAGGTCGAGTACTCCGTGAGGACCTTCATCAGCAAGTTCGAGCAACCCAACCCTAAAGCCCATAAGGTAATGACCTCAGTCAGTATCGCTGGTTGGTGTGTAGCCGTCGCTATTGGGTGGTTCCTCATACCGATGATGCTTGGGGAAGTCTTCATTCAAGCAGGACTGCTCATATTCCTTGCCATCGGCAACTTCTCAATATACCTATCCATAAGGTTAGCATACAAGACAGTGTATAATTCGGTTGCTATAGCTTCAGCAGTGCTCGTTGCCCTCTCGCTACCTGCTTCAGCTATATCTGCTGTGGATCCCGGTGCTTCCTGGATGTTTGCGTCGGCAGCTGCTGCACTCGTGTATCTGTCTGTTGCATTCTACCACTTCAGATCCTCCATCAAGATACTCTACTAGTGCCTACAGCTGCATAGCTAGAGCGTTAGGGGTGGAGGGGATGCTAAAGCATGAGTAGTGAAAGGATCGAGGAGCTCGTTGAGGTACTTAGGAGTAGTGTGCTAGGAGCTCCAGTCAGGTTAGCTATAATGATCTACCTCTTAAGTAGGAGAAAGCTATACTTTAGCGATCTCTTAGCCGTGATAGGCACTACGCCAGGTAATCTGTGGAGTCACCTCAAGAAGCTGGAGGAGCAGAGGCTCGTGAAGATTAAGAGAGTATTCAGCAATAGACCTAGGACTCAGATAGTGATAACCGAGCTGGGAATTAGTGAGACCCTGAAGTTCATTAGAGTGCTTAAGGAACTCCTTAAAAATGCAGGTTAGTTACTGAGTATTTCTACCTCGCTCCCTCTACTTGAGATCCTAATGTTAAGCATCTTCAAGACCTTAGACAAGAACTCCCACCCGTGCTCTACGGTTCCGAGGGAACTTTCATGCATTCTTTTTCAGTTAGCTTAGTTACTGCATCGAGTTCTATACCCTTGAACTTTAGGGCTACTGGGACGGGGTCGTCTATGTGGACCTTCACTACAGGCAGAATGTGGTCAGCTGTGACCAGAACAGCTACATCGCTACTTAGCTCTTTAAGTAGCGGCATTATGAAGTATCTATCTATGGACTCTATTCTCTCCTTCTTAAGTAGTTGATTCCCATCATGCCTAGGCCCGTCAGATTCTTTTAAGTGAATTAGACCATGTTGTGGGTTTCCAGAACTTTAAGTGCTAGATCTAGCCTGACGCTATAGTCGTATTCTGAGCTGCTGGTTGGGAGTGGTGCTTTCACTACGTCAGCTTTGAATGCTCTCCCGATTCTTAGCTCTAAAGGCATCTCAGATTAAGGAGAACCTTAGCCCGTACTTCTTAGTAATGGGTTCAACCTTCGGGAGCTCGCTACCTGCGTCCCTAAGTAACAGTATATTTGTTTGTAGTTCGTCACGCTTCCTCCTCTCTACATTTACTGGGTGCTGGACAAGAATCTCCACGACCTTCCTAGTGAACTCATTCACTAGCTCTGCCGTAAGTCTCGCTTCAGGCTAGGGCTTTAACCTTCCCTACGTAGGTTTTAGTGAGGGAGTGGTGGATTTAAGAGAAGCCGTTGAGTAAGCTTATAAAGAAAAATGTCATATTCTTTTTAAGTTTCTGCCATATTTGGCTAATAGCTTTGTTTTATACCTGTTCTGTTGGTTGTTATTTATATATTTTTCAAACTTTTGTTTTGTGTGGTCAGGTGAAGGGATTGATAATAGATATTGCTGGGATTCTGGTACTACTCTCGATCATATCAGTATTTAATGTTGTATCTGTTGAAGCACAAACAGTAGAATGGAAATGGGTTCCGCTAGTTAATGAAATTTTGATGATAATAATGCTGTATGGAGGTTGACTAATGTTTCGTGAGGGTGGGCCCACTCATGAGATCCCTGACTACGGCTAGCACCTGTATATTTAGTATTGATAACGTCGTGATCATTGTAGGAAAAGAAATAATGTGAGAGCGGTCTTAGACCTTTTTGATAAATTTGATATAGAGTAGAGATACCAAACATCGTAACTATGGCTATGAGAATCCCTAGCTCTAAGGCGAGTATTAGCCTTGGAACCCAGGCTATAATCTTAGAAATACCTAGTGAAACCATAAACATTGCTGTGATGCTAATCACAAATACCATAGTAATTAGTGATGTCACGTGCTTCACATAGAGAGCGACATAATACTTAGGTCATGAACCATAGCTACACCTACTAAATCAAGCGATGCAGTCTTTAAATCATATAATATATAATTTAATTTAGGTAACATATATTCACTGACGTTTGGGAGATATGAGCAATGGTTACTTACGTAACAATGGTTCCTAGAAAATTCATCCTTGAATCTGGAAACATAGTCTCACTTACAGCTATTGATGTTGAGGAAAAACTTGTAAAGAACACCTTATTCAGACTTTGGGTTCCAGATATTGAAAACGTGTACAAGTATCTCGTTGAAAAGCAAGGCTTTGAAATTGCAACTCCTTCCATCCCTAAGGGTGAGAAGTATAGTTTAAGGAGGATTCTGAGCGATACATGGGAGCTTCATGTAAGGCTCTATGATGATGGTTTTATTGATGCTGAAATTGAAGTTAGGAGAGAGTTCATGGAACAACTCATTCCTAGGAGGCTTAATGTCGTATATGAAGCTTTTGAATTCTATAGGGACGTATATGATGGGCTTCACATATGGTACGTGCCAGCTCGTGAATGGATTACGAACATCATTGACCATTTTCACGTTAAACTACGTGAACCAGACACGTTAACTCCTTGGAAACCCATAGTTCTCGGAATAGTTATAGCAGGAATACTCACATACGCACTAACAAGGCTCACGAAGGGTGGTAAACAATGAGCTTAAACACTAGAGTGGAGGAGCTAAAGAAGAGATTCAAGGAAGCACTGGAATATGCTAACAAAGGAGATGCCGTACAAGCTTCTGAAAAACTTTACAAGGTTGCTGAAAATGCTATAAAAATCCTATCTGAATACAATAAATTACCAGAATATGAAATAGCTAAGAAGGAAGGTACTTGGTGGACCAAACTATTGGATAAAGCTGCTAGAAAACTTAGAGACATTTATGGAGAAGAATTACTAGATGCGTGGACTACAGCATATAAGCTCCATCAAATGGGATTTCATGAAGAGCAACTCACAATAGAAGATGTATTGAAGGAAGCATACAAGATAGAAGATCTAATAAAAATAGTAGAGAAGGAGGTTAGGAAAGTTACAGCTCGCGCTAGCTAATAATGTCTGTTTAGATCCATGAACATTTAGGTTCTGAAGGTTTTAACGAGCTTTAAAGCTTCTCGAATTCCTGCTTAATCCTATTTATGACATTATCATTGCAGTAAAAACTCAGCCTAAGTGTTAAAGACCAAGAATTGGCTTCCCACAGGTAATGTCACGCTCACCTCTCGCGCATTACCTCCTTAACTTAATGATGTGAGGAACTACCAGCTTATATAAGGCCTTTAACGAAACCTCTCTACGTCCTTCTAAATTAAACTTCAATCCAATATTGAATTCAATCCACCTCATAGTACAAACTCTAGCATCAAATACGCGATGCACGTTTATATCAATGTGAACATCCCTATCTTCCTTCTATTACATGTAATAGCATGTTTAGCAAGGATAGGTACATAAAAACCGCCGAAACCAATGACAGTATATAACTTCTTCACTAATTCATGGACAATAGTACTTAATAAAAGCACAATAATGCTAGAAATAAGGACATTCATAATAAGATTTTTCAATTTGTCTTTTCCCCGATACTTTCTTTGCACGAACCTCATGCCACTTTACGCCAAGCAACGACTCTATACATACTTTACTTTAGTGTTGATACATATCATGTTAATCATATACTTGATCAACTTACTACTATCACTCTGCATTTCTACATTAAATACTTAGTTTATTATAGTCGCATAATTAACGCTCTCAGCTCTTTGCTCTTACAATTCTCCTTACTTTTTCTAAATGTTCTCTAAATACTTTCGTCTACCGTTAATTTTCTTTAATCTACTAAAACATAACAAATAAGGGGTACGTGCATGACAAAAGATCTTGATGCTCATGCTTGGCTTAGGTATGTTGAGAAGGGTCTTGGTGCTGCTGAACTACTTCTTGGACTAAGATTTTATAGACATGCTTTATTTTGGATTGAACAAGCATCTGAAAAAATCCTTAAGGTATACATTATGGAAGTACATCGGACCAAGGAGCTTACCGTTCACCTGGGAGTGGGTGTTTGGGGTGTTTTATGGTTGTTTAGAGCTCTGCTCTCGAGCTCATTACAGCTATGCTCTGACCTCCTCACCGCCCTATGAGAGCAGTTCTCGGAAATCAGAATTCACTAAGCATTACATACCGTAGCAAACTCTATAAATCTTTAGAACATACAGCATCAGCTCACCTCAAAGCCTTGAAAAACTCAAACAATTCCAAAAACCCTAAGAAAAATTTCAGCCCAGAACTACCAACCAGTAAGAGACACTACAAGTCTGTTGTCGTAGGCAAGCAGCACATCTACAAACACAATGAAGAAAGCTACTTCAGCAGGTGGTAGTATCACTACCTACTTATTATTAGCACTCATTAATTAGTTAGTAGTGGGAGCATTGAATGTTCATGACCGATATGTAAAGGATTTGTTAAGGAGATTACTCAGTTCCCAGACAAGACGCAAATGGATTATACTGGTTTGAGGTACGGCGGTAGTTCTGCCCA
>Ga0180301_10002339_pt1 | contig 14877 bp, 16 predicted proteins | sample GuaBasSediGuay16_FD_121797 | JGI IMG/M metagenome (GOLD analysis project Ga0180301, IMG submission 121797) | Subseafloor sediment microbial communities from Guaymas Basin, Gulf of California, Mexico - Guay16, Core 4569-2, 12-15 cm | ecosystem: Environmental > Aquatic > Marine > Hydrothermal...
AAGAAAGATATCCTTTTATTTTCACAGTTTCTTCAAGCAATGTGAGTAAGTTAAATTCTCTTTTTTTATATTTTAAAATTAATGAATCCAATTTCTTCATAAATAGAAATTTTTATAAAAAGAATCAAGAAAAAATACTTAGAATAGAGTTGACAATTAAAACCCAAAAATTCCAGATGAAAGGAATAAACAAGAATAATAGAAAAAGGGCAATCAGAATTTTTAAAGCATTTTTAGAGCCCCTAACTTTAAATCCGTAAAATAATCCAACAAAAATTCCACCCATATGAGCAATATGGGCAACATATGGAGGATAGTTTGCTATTAATCCTATAAGAGCATAAATTAAATAACCTATTCCAATAACTCCTAAGGGAATTGGAACAAAAACCTCAATTTTTATTGGTTTTATTAAAATAGCCGCAGCCATTATAGAAAAAATTCCAGCAGATGCTCCAATAGATATTTGAGTGGAAGAATAAATTAGGGAAGATAACAAATCTCCCAAAAGAGCACCAGAAAAAAATAAAATTAAAAATTTTTTTGATCCTATTTCTTCCTCCAAGGCTAAACCGAATACTAGTAAAGCAAGCAAGTTTGATAATAGATGATTAAAATCAGAATGCAAAAAAATTGAAGTAATTAGAACATAATATTTTCCAGAGAACAAGTTTTCAGTAGAATAACCATAATTAGTAAAAATCTGCTCAGGGTTTGACAACCAGGAGAAAATTGTAATTATAAGACACAAAACTGCCAAAACAATTGTTGCATTACTCTTTTCCATAATCTAAAAGTTTTTGTTGTAAATTAGCTAAAATATTGGAATTAGGGCAAGGTGCATAAATTACTGTTTTTAAATAGTTTGGGTTGTATTGCCCCCAACCAATAATTGATTAGGGGCAATTATAATTCACGCCTCAGGAAGGATTTCCGCTAGCCCTTTAATACTTTATTGACCAACATCCTTGTTTGGGGTGTCGGCCTTTTTTAAAGGCTGACCTCGAACCTTCGACCTTCTGGTTAACAGCCAGACGCTCTACCTGCTGAGCTACTGAGGCATAACATTTAAATAAAAATAAAATCTTAATTAATGTTATCCTTTGATTTAATGGGTGCAATTGATATAATTGCTGTACTTCTTCTTTTTCCAAAAAATCTAAATAATTTGATTATTCTTATTTTAATTTTTTTTCTCCTTTTAAGGGGGATTTCTTCTTTTGTTCCAATTCTTCCAACCATTGTTCCATTATTTATATTTTTATCACTTCTGGATATAATTGTGGCTTTTCTCTTTCTGCTTTCTTATGGATTTAGCAATTTAATTATAACAATTTTGTTTTTTTATTTTTTAATTAAAGGAATTTATTCCATTGTTTCTTTTTTTCTTTTTAGATAATTATGTTTAAAAAAAAGAAACCTGAATTACCTTTGCATACAATTTTAAGGCTTTCAAGGGAATTGGGTGCAGAAAGAATTAGCAAAGATGCGGCATTATTTATTTCTGAGTATTTAATCTCAGAATTGAAAAAGATTATTAAAAAATCTGATAAATTGGCAAGACATGCAGATAGAAAAACAATAATGCTTGAAGATGTTAAATTAGCTCTTGAGAAAAGTGAATCATCTTGAGGTATAAAGTTTTTGCAGATTTTATTATCTGCATTAAAAGATAATTAACTTATTTATGGCAACATATCAAACAGAGTTTTTTGGAAATACAACTTTGGGTTTATTGGGAGTGGCCACAGAAAATGTTTGTTATCTTCCGACAGAAATTACAAAAAAACAAATTAAAAAAATAGCAGAAACGCTGAATGTTGTTGTAAAAAAGGCAAGTTTCTACAATTCTTCACTTCTTGGTTTATTTTCAGTAGCGAACTCAAAATATTTATTTGTTCCTGAGATTGTTTCTGATGCAGAACTTGAATTTGTTGATAAAAAAGTTATAAAATTAACAGGTGTTTTTACAACTCTTGGAAATTTAATTTTGTGCAATGACAAAGGTTGCATTTTATCTCCTTATCTTGCGGAAAAAAAATATTTTTTTGAAAATGAATTGAAATTAAAAACAGAGATTACAACAATCTCTGATTTGCCTTTTCCCGGAATATTTGCTACTGTAACAAATAGAGCTGGAATTGTTCACAAAAATTGCAAAGATGCAGAAATTGAAATTCTTGAAAAAACTCTTGGAGTTGAATTTAAGAGACTTGAATTTTATGAAGGTTTTACTGGAGCAGAAATTCTCGCAAACACAAAAGGATTAATTGCTCCGAAAACTTTAAAGGGCCAGGAACTTGCGGAAATTCAGGATGGTTTGAAGATTTTTAGTTGAATCTTAATTCAGAAATATTTTAAGTGGCAAAGTTAGTTTAAATTTAACATGCATTAATATATATAAATATGGAAGAAGAGATTGCTAATTGGTTAAAAAAAGCGGAACATGATTTAAATGCCGTGAAAAGTAGTATTAAAACAAAAAATTATGACTGGGCTTGTTTTCAGGCTCAGCAGGCGGCTGAGAAAGCTTTAAAAGCATTGTTTATAAAGAAATATAAGAGGCTTTGGAAAATTCATGATTTAGTTAAACTTGCTGAAAAAATAAAAGCTCCAAAAGAAATTTTAAATTCCTGCGATGAATTATATCCTCACTACATTCCTGCTAGATATGATGTAGAAGTAAAATATGATAAAAAAGATGCAGAAAAATCATTGTTAAATGCTAAGATTATATTAAAATGGACAAAAGAAAAATTAGAGAAGAAATAAAAAAATTTAAAAAAAGGATAGCTAAAAAAATAGGAGTCAAAAAACTAATCATTTTTGGCTCTTTTGCAAGAGGTAAAATAAATAAAGATAGTGATATAGACATACTGCTTGTTGGAGAAAGTTTTAGAGGCAAAAAATTTTTTGAAAGACCTGTTGGTCTACACAAATACTGGACTCTTGATTATCCAGTAGATTTTCTTTGCTACACTCCAGAAGAATTTGAAAAAAAAAGAAAACAAATTACAATTGTCAGAGAAGCGGTTAGAGAAGGAATTGTTATTTAGGTTTGCATCTCCTTATCAGTTAACACTAAATTGTTCTTTGTAGCAGAAACCTTTTTCCCTAAAAATTTGAATTTTTAAGATTGGCAGAAAACTTTAATAAGAATACTGGTTAAAAATTCTGGTCTTTTTACCAAAATCTGTAAAACCAAACTATTTCAATTTTTCTTCTTCTAATTTAAAACCTTTTTCAGTAATCTCTGCAATCCACAGTTTTTCTCCTCCAGAAGCCATATCTCTCTGGGCAGCGCTTTTTATGGCATCTCTTATCAATTTTTTTCCTTGTTCAAGGGTCATATTATCTTTAAAATCTTTTTCAAGAATTCCGTAAACAAATGGACTTCCACTTCCTGTTGAAACATATTTTTCCTTTATGCATGAACCAGTTGGGTCAAATGAGAATAAATGGCAACCTTCCGAGTCTATACCTCCAATTATTATTTGGGTATAGTAAGGATATAATCTCCTTGAATACATTATCTGGGATAATAGATGTGCTACAGCACTAACTTTCATCTCTTCATTTGTCTCTAATTTGTAAAGCGAAATTTCTGCCTTTAGTATATTTATTAACTGCTGAGCATCACTCACCATTCCGGCAATTGTCATTCCAATTCTATCATCTATTTTAAAAACCTTCTGAACATCCTTGTTAACAACCATATATCCCATAGAAGCCTTTGATTCAGAAGCAAGCAAAACTCCATCTTTGCAAACTATGCCTATTGTTGTTGTTCCTGTTTTTGTTGTCCTATCTCTTATGTAATCTTCCATAAAATAATAAAAAATTATAATAAAAGAAAATACCGATTATGGGCTCGTGGTCTAGACCTTAAAGGGGATAATGGTTAAGACGCTGCGTTCACATCGCAGAGATCAGGAGTTCGAATTTAAAATATGGAAATCTCCTCGAGCCCATTACTCGTAATCTACATCTATATCTAGAATGCACCCGCAGAATTTGCAAAAAAATGGACCTTCATATCCGTCATAGAAATATCTTGATGGTATAATATTTACCCTTTTACACCTAGGGCAAACAACAGATATTTTATCTTTTAGTTGCATAAATTTATGTTAGAGATAATAATTAATAGTTTCTGGTTAATTATTCCAGCTTATTGTGCCAACTTTTTTCCTGTTTTGTTAAAAGGAAAACACCCTATTGATTTTGGTAAAAAATTTATTGATGGTTTCAGGTTGTTTGGAGATGGAAAAACAATAGAGGGTTTCTTTGGGGGAATCTTTTTTGGAATTTTTATAGGATTGTTACTTATTTATTTACAGCCATTTATACAGCAATTTTATATCCTTCAATTTCAACACAATCTGCTAAGTGTTTTTTTATTAACAACAGGTGCAATTAGCGGGGATATAATAGGTTCTTTTGTCAAGCGAAGGTTTGGGATTGAAAGGGGTGAACCAGCTCCTCTTTTAGATCAATTGGATTTTTTAGTCTTTTCTTTAGTCCTTGTTTCTATTGTTAGAAATCTTAATCTATATTTTGTTGTTTTTCTCGTAATCATAACTCCAATTATTCATTATTCTGCAAATCTCTGCGCTTTTCTATTAAAATTAAAAGATAGAATTTAGTGATTATTTTTCCTTGCCCCAATTTTTCTTTCTTTCACAATTTGGGTCTAAACACATATTAAAAGGCCTCTTTCCTTTTCTTATTATTTTCAAAATAGGAGTGCCGCAGTACTCGCAGATTTTTCCGGTTTTTTCAATTCTGCAATTCTTCGGCAATGGATAAGCATTTTTGCATTTAGGATAATTTGAGCATCCAATAAATCTTGAACCATTATACATTTTGATGAATTTTAACTCTCCACCGCACTTGCAGGTTCCTATTGTATTCTGTTCATCTCTTGTTTCTTTAATTAAACTTACAAGAGAATCTCCTATATCTTTTTCTCTTTCTTTGAATTTTTTAAAAGTTTTTTTAAGCAAATCTTCAGCTTCTCTCAAAACATCCTCTCTCTTTTTTCCTTCTTTTTCAACAAGTTCCATCTCTTTCTCAAATTTGGCTGTTAGTTCTTCGGAGAGAAATTCAGGGGCATATTTTTTTAGAGTTTCTACAATACCAATTCCAAGGCTTGTAACTTTTATCTGTCGTCCTTCAATATAATTTCTTGAATATAAAGTCTGAATAATTATTGCTCTGGTGCTTTTTGTTCCTAAATTTTTTTTCTCAAGTTCTCTAATAAGACTTGCTGGAGTATATCTTTTTGGTGGCTGTGTTTCTTTTTTAATCAAATTTAGTTTATCAACAATTAGAACATCCCCCTCTTTTAAGTCTGGTAGTTCTATTTCTTCAATCTTTGCAAAAGGATAATACTTCAGCCAGTTTTTCTTTATTGTTTTTGTACCGCTGCAGTAAAATTTGTAATTTTCAATATTCGCAAAAATTTTCATAGAGAATCTTTCTGCAGGCTCTCCAAAAACAGCAAAAAATCTGTGAACAATTAAGGAATAAAGTTTCTCTTCTTCTAATTTAAGTTTTTTTGGTCTTTCTCCGGTTGGATATATTGCAGGATGTGCGGGGTCTGTCTTTTTTCCTTCATTAGGCACTAATTCTTTTTTAAGAAGTTCTTTTCCAACTTCAAAATTCTCGCTCAATTTTTCAATAATTTTTTTATAGTTTATTGAAGCTGGCAATTTTTGGGAACTTGTTCTTGGATAGGAAATCAAACCTTGCAAATATAAGTTCTGAGCTATAGATTGGGTCTTTACTGGAGTAAAACCAAAAACTTTATAGGATTCTAATTGCAAATCTGTTAAGTTGAATGGTGTGGGAGGATTTAGATTCCTTTTTTTTGTTTCTATTTTAGAAACAACAGCATTTTTATCTTTGCACTCTGAGAAAATTTTTTCAGCTTTTTCTTTTTCAAAAATTTTATCTTTCTCGTAATTGAAAGTTAAAGGTTCTTTAAATTTCTGTTCATTTGATTTTGAGCTTAGAAAATTTAATTGCCAGAAAGGAACAGGAACAAATTTTTCTATCTCTTTTTCTCTTTTTGCTAAAATTGCTAATGTCGGTCCCTGAACCCTGCCGGAAGAAAGTAAATAAAATTTATTAGAAGATGTCTTTATTGAACTTGTCAGGGCTTTTGAAATATTAACTCCGTAATAGAAATCTAAATAGTGCCTTGTTAATCCAGATTCGGCAAGCCCGCGATTGTAACCTTTTTTCCTGTTTAAAAAAGCATTCTTTAACTCTTCTTTTACAAGACTGGAGAATTCCATTCTTGAAATATTTGCTTTCTTGCAAAGGAATCTCCAAATATTATATCCAATAACCTCCCCTTCTATATCTAAATCTGTTGCAATTGTTACTTCATCAGAAAATTTTGATAGATAAGAGAGCAGTTGATAGAAATTTTTTGTAAATTTGTTTTTCTTGAAACTTGGTTGCCATTCCAAATCAAAATTAGGATAATCTTTCTTTACTTTATCTTTTAATGTAAATAAATGACCAGCAGCTGGGGCAACAATAATTCCGTCTGGAGACTCATAATAATTAACAGAGTATTTTTTCTTTATCTTATATTTTTCTAAGATAGAATCGGCAATCTTTTTTGCCGCAATGGGTTTTTCTGCAATGACTAAATTAACCATATAACTTTTTTATTCAGAAACTTTAAAAAAGCAAAGAAATTAAAAAAGAAAAAATGACTAAAAACATTACCAATTTTGTAATCCTCTGGGCTTTTCTAACATCTCTAATTGTTAAAATATAAATGCAAAAAATAAAACAAATAAGAGAAAGAAACAAATACAATTTTGAAAAAAGAGGGCATGAGATTAGCAAAAAAATTGCGCCAATAAATATCATAATTTTTCCAAGAATTGTTGCTCTATTTTTTCCAATAACAATTGGCAAAGTTCTTGCCTTTTCAATTCTATCTCCTCTAATATCTTCAACATCTTTCAAAATCTCTCTTCCGTAATTTCCAAAAAAAGCAATTATTGATAAAATTGTTGCCTTAGAAGTTAATAATTCAGAAAAATCACCGAGAATTAAAACTGGAGCCAAAAAAACAGAGCATGCAAGCCAGCTGTCAATTGGATTTCCAAAAACTGTCTTTTTAAATTTTTTTGAATACAAAAAAATCAGAATTGAGTTAAATAAAGCAAGAATAAAGAAATTCAAAGAAACAAAGAAAGAAATTGTTAATCCAGCTAAAGATAGAACAAAGTAAAAAATGAATGCTCTTTTTTTTGATACTCTTCCTGATGGCAATGGCCTCTCAGGTTTGTTTATTTTGTCTATTTCAAAATCAAAGAAATCGTTTATTATATTTCCAGAAGCAGAAATTAAAAAAACCGCTAAGATTGGCAAAATCCAAAAATTAAGTGGAAGTTTTACTAATAGAAAACCAACAATCAGTCCAAAAACAGATAATAGGCAAATATTTAATCTAACAAGTTCTAAGTAAGGATTCATAAATCTATTTATTTGTTAATTTTTCAATTATATTCTTTGCTTCATCATCCAAACCCCCAAAATCAATAATTGCAATACTTGAACAATTTACAGGCAATTTTGCTGATTTACCAAGTTCTGTTTTTGATGGAACTTCAATAAAAGGGACTCCTTTCTCTTTGCACAAAATTGGAAGATGCATCACTATTTCCTTAGGGTCAACATCTTGAGCAGATACAACTAATTTTGCATTTCCTCTTTCAATGTGTTTTGTAACTTCATTTACTCCTTTAACTATCTTTCCTTTCTCTGCAACTTTTTCTATAAATCCATATACAGATTTAATATCTTCTACCATAATTTTAAATTAAAAATATTTAAAGAGTTATTATTTTAAGGATTATCTTGCTCCCTCGGCCTCTTTCTCATTTCTTTGTCTTTCTGCTATAGCATAACTTTCATTGCTGTTTCTACTTGCACTTATAATTTCTTCAGCCAATATTTCATACATTTTCTTTTTTTTATTGAAAGTTTTTGCATAACTTCCTTGCACCAATCTTCTTAAAGCAAGGTCTAATCTCTTTTTTGGAGAACAGATTGCAGGTTTTCTTGCAATAATCCCTCCAATTTGCTGCGAAACTGTTAATTCATAAGGAGCAGAATTTTCTATTGCTTGAATAAAAACAGAAATTGGATTCTTTTTTGTTTTCTTAGCAATAATATCAAAGGATTTTTCAACTATGTTATAAATTGTTTGGTATTTTCCAGAGCACAGCCCGCTTGTTAGTTTGTGCTTTTTTCCTTTATGCCCTGGAACCATTAGATGAGTTATCAGCTTCTCAATTATGTGTTTATTTTTTGTTTTCCCATCTGTTTTCGGCAAAATCTTTTGTTCCAAATTAATATAACTCTTCAATCCTAAATCCTTTACCTCTACATTATATTCCCATTTTCCAAATAATTTGGATTCCATAAAATTTATTTTTTATTTTTAATATAGTTTCTAAGGTAAAAATCTAATTAGTGGTTAATAATCTGATAAAAACTAAAAAATTCAAAAAAGATTATTTTTCTAATTTTGCTCTTAATTTTTCAAATTTCTTTTCTGCTTTCTCTAATTTTGCTTGTTCTTTCTTTAATTCTTTTATTTTTCTGTTGATATACTTTGAATATGCGTTTAGGCTTTTTAAAGCAGCTTTAGCTACTGGCACGGCATACTTCGGATCACCAGTCCTAGCCTTAACATTTTCAATGTAGCGAGTTGCTCCAGAACCCACCATTCCATTATATGCCTTTTGATATGCTTCTTTAGCTTCCCTATCCTTACCCTGCTTTGTATAATCTACCATTTGCTGTAAGTACTTTACAACATCTTCCCTTCTTTTCCTAAGTTCCTCTGCCATAATTTAAACTATTTAAATTTTATTCATCCAAAAAGTTTATTTAAATAATTTAATTAATTATGGCATATATTTCAAAGCATTTCAAGAAAAGTTTTGAAGTTTATAAAAGGAATTTTGTTCCAATAATTTTGAGTGTTTTGTTAATTGGAATTATTTATGGTTTGTTCTTTGGATTGAGTATTTTTGCTCTTTTTGGTCCCAAAGGTGTTAACACAATAGCAGAATCTTATATGATGAGCGGAGAATTCACAGATTTTGAATCTCAAGAGTTTTCCGAGTTCATAAATTTACAAAATGTTGGTTTATTCCTGTTGTTTATGATATTGGGAGGAATTATAGCAATATTTCTTCAAGCTGGTTTTTGGGGTATTTGTTTTTATGGAATTAAAAAGAGAGTAACTATGAAAACTTTTTTTACTACAATCAGAAAAAGGGGAATTTCTTATTTTTTGGCAACCTTATTGGTTCTAATAATTCTCTCTGTAATTCTCATATTTCTTATTCTTCCTGCAACTATTTTTCAGCCTTTTATTCTTGTTGATTTTCTAATTTTAATATTAATAATCCCTTTTTTTATTTTAATTAATCCAGCAGTTATTTCAGGCGAAGGAGTAATTGAATCTTTGGAGCAAAGTTTCAAACTTGGAAAAAAGTATTATTTTGATTTAATTTTATTGATTATTTTAATATTTCTTTTTTCTCTTGTAAGTTTTATTCCAATAATTGGAAGTTTATTGAGTTATTTTTTGATAAGTCCTTTATTTACTCTTGTAATTTGTTCTTTCTATATTGATGTTAAACAAAAACCAGAGAAAATAAAAAAACAGAAAGGGAAAAGAAAGTGATAATAGAATTTTTAGGAGGTTGCGATGAAATAGGAAGAGAAGCCTTTTTGGTTAAAGATAAAAATACAAATGTTCTTTTGGAGTATGGAGTAGAATTGCAGCCAAATATAAAACTTCCTCTATTGCCGGCAGTAAAAATAGACGGCTTCTTTGTCTCTCATGCTCATCTTGACCATTCTGGAATGGTTCCATTAATTTACAAATTTCAAAATCCAACTTTATACGCGACTCCAGCAACCTTGGATTTAATGAATCTTCTGTTAGAAGATTATATAAAAGTTGCAGGTCTTACAAGGGGTTTTTCAGAATATCAAAAATATGATATTGCAAAAATGAATAAGAATTTCAAACCTTGTTTTTATAATCAGAAGTTTAAAATTGGAAACTTGGTAGCAAAACTTTTTGATGCAAGCCATATTCCAGGATCAGCATCTATTTATATTTCTGGTTCAAAATCAATCTTATACACTGGAGATATTAATACAATATCAACTTATTTATTGGATTATAAAGAGATAAACTATCCAGAAATAGATTGTTTAATAATGGAATCAACTTATTCCGAAAGAGAACATCCGGATAGAAAAATTGAAGAAAAGAGATTTATAAAAAAAATTAGAGAATATGAAAATGGTCTTGTATTGCTTCCAACTTTTGCAGTTGGAAGGGCGCAGGAATTATTGCTGATGCTTTATTCAAATGGAATTAAAAGAGAGATTTATTTGGATGGAATGGCTCAAAAAGCTTCAGATATAATTTTATACCATAAAAAGTATATAAAGGATGATAAAAGCTTAAAAAAAGTTTTAAAAAGAGTTAATTTTATCAGGACAAAAAAACAAAGGGATAGAATTATTAAAAGGGGAGGGATTGTTGTTACAACTTCTGGAATGCTAAATGGAGGTCCAATTGTATATTATCTGAAAAAAGTTAGAAACATGAAAAATACTTGTTTACTTATGACAGGATTTCAGGCAGAGGGGACTCCTGGAGAAAAATTGCTTAGAACCAGATATTTTGAAAATGGTGAAAGTAAATTTAAAGTTAATATTGAAATTCAGAAATTTGATTTCTCGGCTCATGCTGGAAGAAGTGGATTATTCAAGTTAATAAAGAGAATTGCCCCAAAGAAAGTTATTTGCGTGCATGGGGAGAACACAAAGAAATTTGCAATGGAGATTAGGGAAAAATTAGAGATAGAGGCAATTGCTCCAAAAATAGGGGATATTGTTGAATTGTAAAATTATTACACTGTTATAATTTTAACCTAAATTTATCATTTTCTAATTTAATTATGGTGATAAAAAATGGGAAAGATTACAGAGAATGCAAAGTATATAATAAAACTTTCATTAGAAGCGGATTCTCTCGTCGAGAGACCTGATATTGTTGGCGCAATCTTTGGACAAACAGAAGGTTTGCTAGGTCCAGGAATGGATTTAAAAGAGTTGCAGGAAAGCGGAAGGATAGGAAGAATAGATATAAATTTTAAAGAGAGTAAAGATGAGAAAACAAAAGCAGAAATAATAGTTCCTTCAAATCTATCTGCTTCTGAGACAGCCTTGTTAGCAGCAGCTTTTGAAACAATAGACAAAGTTGGTTATACAAAAGCAAGAGTTTGTTTGCAGGAAATAAAAGATATAAGAGAGAGTAAGAGGGCTTTTATAGAACAGAGGAGCAAAGAAATTTTGGAGAAATTGTATGAAAAAACACCAGACACAAAGGAAACTTTGAATAAACTTCAGAGGGATTTAAAAATAAAAAAAATAAGAGAGTACAATGGGTTGGTTGGAGGTCCGGAAGTTTTAAAAAGCAATGAAATTATTATTGTAGAGGGAAGAGCAGATGTTATCAATCTTCTAAAATACGGAATAGAGAATGCAATTGCTATAGAAGGTTCTAAAGTTTTGCCTCAGATAAAAGATATTACAAAAAATAAGATTGTGACAGTTTTCTTGGATGGAGACAGAGGAGGAGATTTAATTTTGAAAAGACTGAAGCAAGTTGTTAATATAAATTACGTTGCAAGGGCTCCAGATGGAAAAGAAGTTGAAGAACTGACAAAAAAAGAAATTTACCAATGTTTGAAAAATAAAAGGAAAGTTTTGATTAAAATTAATAAAAAATTGCCAGAAAACTTCAAAGAAAAACTCAAACCAATAATAAAAGACATGCTTGGGACAAAAGAAGTTAAATTGTTAGATTCTGATTTGAAGGAAATTCACAAAACAAGTTATGATGAATTTCCTCAATTGTTAAAAACAGCAGAGTTAGATAATGTTTCAGTTATTTTAATGGACGGAAAACTCACAAAAGAACTTGCGGAACAAATAGAGAAAAAAGGAATAAATTTGGTTGTATGCTTTGATTCGGAGAGATTCAAAACAAAAATGAAAGTTTTATGCATCCATGATTTTTGATTTTTATTTTTTTTATAATTGTAACTATACTAAGTTAGTATTTTATTTTTCAACTACAACAGCTACAATTTTATCTGAATTAGGACAATGGGTCGCCATAGAACTAACTTTTGAATTTGCATATAACTGATATTCATACAATGTGGAATGATGTTTTTTTGGTTTAAATGAAAACGATACTCTTGTACACTTGCCATTTCCTAATTCTTTAATAGTTTTACTATCATACTCATGCCAAATATCATCATTGTTTCCAAATGTTTCATCACCGTCAATACTCCAAATATCTCCACCTTCAATCTCTAAATCTTTAATGGTTTCAGCGCCCTCATTGCAAACTTCTACTTCAATTTCATAAGTTTTCCCATATTCAAATTCATATTTGTCTCCGATCCAAGGATCTTTCTCTACAAACTTTCCAGGAACATTTACAAATTTGACAGTAACACAATTTTCATCTTTTGGCCATTTCAAGCACTGTGTAACAAAATAAGCTCTTGTTCCTGTTAAATCTGCTCCAATTATTTTTGAGTCTCCTGAACAAGGATTGTGCCCTGGGTTATCTTCTTTTTCGCCATTTCTATCTATTTCAATAACCCTATCCTTTTTTGTGTCTTCATCAATACACTCATATTTTATTGTGTCTTTCAAATCCATTGCAACATATTTAAGATAAATATAATTATTTATCCAATCCCCTTTCCATAAATATTTTTCATCATTAATATTTAGATATTCATCGCTGTGCTTTGGTACAAACTCTGTATCAATTCCTCTATCAATTCTCAGTCTTATTCCTCTGTTTCCGCTAACTTTTTCAGGATTATCTGCACTCTTATTATTAATACTTGCAAAGGTTATTTCAAATTCTTTTTTTCCGCAGTAAAAATTAAATTTATTACAGTGCGCTGTGTATGGCCACTTGCAAGCAGTTTGCCAATATTCAAAATCAAAATAGCCTACTTCTCCAACATTTAACTTGCCTCCTTTTTCTAGTTCAATAGCTTTTGCTGGGACCCCAGGAATCTCTGATGGAGGGACATATTCAGCAACTTCAGGCAAAATTGTAAAACTTAAGGATTTTATTTCTTTATAATCATACTTAATTTTTACCTCAAACTTCTTCTCTTCTATATCTTTTACATAACCTGAATGAAATTCGCAGGAAACAGAGTTTGAATATTTATTTATTTCTTCACAAGATGCGCCTTCTCCAACACTAATTGAATTAAATTCTAAAATTCCATTTCCGAGAGGAGTAATTTTTATATTTGCATAAGCAACTCCGGTATCTATAGGAGGCTCTTTATTTAATTCCACAACAACCTTTACAAGATTATCAGAAAAAGAATAAGTTTTTTGTCTCTTTTGGACTGGTTCTCCTCTTGTCTCACATTCTCTTAAATACTCAGAATCAGCAAAAAGAATTGGAAGATAAAAAACAAAATCTTTTGAAATTGTTGTTTCAACACTTACTTTTGAAGGAGTTTCTGCTGAAACATTTGGAGCTTTTAATTTAAATTCCAAAGTTTTTTTCTGCAATCCTGACAATTCTGTCTCCTTATAACTTTCGGGGATATCAAAAAGCCCTGAATTTATTATCTTTGCACTTACTTTGTATTTTTCTTTCTTATCCAGATTATCAAGAATTAAATAAAGATAGGTTATATCTTGAGATTTAACTCTGGTTAAGTCAGAACTCAAAGAAATTGTCAATGGCTTTGTCGGCTCAATTCCCGAACTATTAGGAAAATATGGAATGGTGCATCCTGACAAAAAGACAATGAGAAATAAAAACAGAAAGATGAACTTCTTCATAATTAAAATAAAAATTGTTTAAAGAGAAAATGTCAAAATTAGATTACGATCTTTTATCTTATTTTTACTTATTTTTTAATTAATAATATGGATATCAATTTATTAAAAAAATTAAGTGAAACCCCGGGTGTTTCAGGTTTTGAGACCGAGATTAGAGAAGTGATAAAAAAGGAGATTTCAAAATATGCAGATAAAATAACGGAAGATACTCTTGGAAACTTAATCGCCCTAAAAAAAGGTTCTGCAAAAAACAGAAAAAAAATCGCTTTTGTTGCACATATGGATGAAGTTGGTCTTGTTGTGAAAAGAATAAATAAGGGCTTCATAGAATTCTCAAAAATCGGGGGAATTGATGATAAAATTTTGCTCTCTGAAAGAGTTATAATAAAAGGAGAAAAAGAAATAGAGGGAGTGATTGGCTCAAAACCTGTCCACTTGCAAAAGGAAGAAGAAAGAAAAAAAATTATCAAATACGATGAAATGTACATAGATGTTGGAATGACCGATAAAGAAAAATTAAATATTGAGAAAGGCACACCCATCTATTTCAAATCAGAATTTAAACAATTGCAAAAAAACACTTTTATTGGAAAAGCTTTAGATAACAGACTTGGAGTTTATTGTTTGATAGATATTTTAAAGAGAATAAAAAATCCAAATGATATTTACTTTGTTTTTTCATCTCAAGAAGAAGTCGGATTGAAAGGCGCAAGAACTGCAGTTTATTCAATAGAACCTGATTTAGCCATAGTTATAGATACCTCAATTGCTGGAGATGTTCCCTCTGTTTCTGAGAAAGAAAGCGAAATAAAGCTTGGAAAAGGAGTCACAATAAGTTTGATAGAATGCGAAGGTCATGGGGCAATTTTACCTGAAAACTTAAAAAAATTCATTCTTAATCTGGCAAAA
>Ga0180301_10002340_pt1 | contig 14876 bp, 16 predicted proteins | sample GuaBasSediGuay16_FD_121797 | JGI IMG/M metagenome (GOLD analysis project Ga0180301, IMG submission 121797) | Subseafloor sediment microbial communities from Guaymas Basin, Gulf of California, Mexico - Guay16, Core 4569-2, 12-15 cm | ecosystem: Environmental > Aquatic > Marine > Hydrothermal...
AACCCTAACGTATGGTGCCTTATCTTCTCTAATAAACGGCGCTAAGAACACGTCGAAACCTGAAGCCGCTTGCGCACCAGTGTATTCTTGAGAGCCAAAGAAGAAGAAGTTTGTGAGGTGGGCGATTGCTGTGTCTACGTGTTTGGCAGGTTTCGAAACTATTGTAGGTGTTATAAGGCCTTTCCTAAGTATTTTCTTAAAACTCCAACCAATACAGTACGGTATGAATAGTGAGTCCGGAAGTTTATGTATGTGCAAATCCCCTCTAAAATGGTCTAAAACCGCTTCCCTAGGCAGGTATTTTAGCAAAACTTCGGGTTTTTTAAGTAATCTGTCGAAAAGGAAGTTTCTGAAATTACTATAGCTTACGTTCATGTTTGCGTTTTCACGTACTTCCCAGCTGGCTCTTTCAACATACTCTTTTTCAGCCTTAACAATCTCTGACCCCCTATCCTCCAATACAGCCTCACTTTTCGAAACCATTAACCTAAACGCCTCCTTTACCTCCCGTCTACATTAGGGTTTCCATATAATGTGCTAAGCGAATTTAAAGAAACACCATACTTACAACCTATCATACACATTAACACTACCCGCCTCCACATAGGTTAAAGTAAGCATTAGAAGAATAGGTTGTAGGCAATTCTACCTATGCGTAACATGTATCTTTTAAAAATTTAGCCCAAACACGCTACGGTAATGCAAAAATGCTGTACCTCAATAAACATATGGAACCCTATATAGATCCGGAAGCCAAATATAAGCACACAACATACGCATGCGTTCATCCAGTTACATTACTGGAAGATAAGTTTTCCCATGAAAAACGCTTCTAAAAATAAAAATTCGGGATTCCCTCCACAGCACCTGTAATTCCCTAAGCTTCCCCGTTTCCCCGGATTCCTCCTCCACAATAAACCATTTAGCAACAGCACTAGAGTCTAAAACAAGCTTCAACCCCCGTCCCTAAGCTCCCTAATTATTTCCGAAGAAGGCTTATGAAATTTCGCTTTAGAGGAAATCTCGTCCATAACCTTTAAAGCCCATTCAACCTCGATTTCCCTAACCTTCCTAGCTAAAGCTTCACAAATAACTTCGCTAACATTAACACTGTATTTCCTAAGCTTCTCCCACAACTCCCTTCTAACCTTAGCGGAAACAGTAACATAACCCACACTAACCACCATGTAATTTACAAAAGTAGTAATAAATAGCTTTAATACATAAGGAACTCATGAAGTAGGATGCCCCAGCGTTTTCATAAATGCTCTAATAGGCCTTAGCTCCCTCCTGAAAGGGTCAAGAATTAACCCGAAAATCTTTAACGTAACCATCCCTAAAAGGTTCACGTCCCCTTCTTCACCTAGAACAACAGGGGTATGTCTCTCACCATACCCCGGAAGCTCAAGTAGTACTTCGGAAATCCTCCTCTTAATAACCGTTCCATCGGCAAGAATAAACTCCATTTCCCCAAGAGGCTTAAGACCAAGCTCCTCCCAAACATCCTTGGCTAAAACAGTGTATGTAGCTCCGGAATCAACGAGAAAACGAACCCTAACACGCCTCCCACCATGCTTAACAACACCTTCAACAAAAACCAAGCCCAAAACCAAACTCCTCCCTTTAACTCATTTGTTTACAAATAAAGAATATGTGAACACCACTTATTAACCTAGCATTATCTAGCGTTATCAAGTTTTCATTAGCAATTATTGAGGGCTAAGCACTTTTACTCCAAGAACCTCTTTGATTCTATCAGCCTTCTTAACAATGTTTTTATCTAGGGTGGCGAATTCCTTAGCCCTAATTAGGGAGGAAGCTACCACATGTAGTAGGTCTAATGTTTTAAGTTGTAGCTGTGGAGCATATTTGAATGCGTACTTTAAAACCTCGTTAAAATCTACCTTAGCCATTTCAGCACCGACCAAATCTATAGAGTATAAGGCTAGCTCTAATGGCTTACCGAGCCCTGCTCTGGAATATACTGATGCTAATTCCGTTAGAACAAGGTAGCTTACAACAGCCCTCTTAGATTTCAAATACCCCACAATGTTTTCAGCTAAACCATGGTTAGGATCTTTCACGTCAACATAAGATATTATAACGCTAGTATCAACATATATCAAAACCCTAACCCCTACCCTCCTCAAGCAACCTACTTAAACCACCATGACTAATCCTATGCTTCCTCCTTTTAAGCTCCTCAACACCCTCATGAAGCTTCTCCCAAAACCTTACCTCCTCAACAACCCTTCCCAAACCATACTCTATCATCAAATTAAATGCGTGAGACCTACTCCTAGCAATACCGTATCTAACCATTTTCTCAGCTAACTCAACAATCTCCCTACGAACCTTAATAGTCACAGACACAGACACCAAAGTACACCAAAGTGTACCTAGAAAGAAAACAACATATTAATTTTTCTCTAAAACAGCCACATAAGAACCTCCAACAAGCCCTACTTCCCTAAACAGAAACCATCCTCACAAAACCTCTTCCCAACCTTCTACAATAGTCTTAAATAAAGAAAAAATTCAAAGAAACTACGGCTAAAATAAACTTAACAACCTCTCAAACAAAACACTAAAACCCAAAATACAAAATCGTGGTTTACGAATCAATGTTAGCTGAACTGTGTAAAGATAGCTGGGAAAGAAAAACACTATTGCTGAAAGGAAACCGATAAGCTTCATGAGCATACTAGGCTACTGATTATTTTACTACCTCATATTTATATCTTGAAATACCTTTGAATAACAGTCCCACTTACATATGTCTTACAGACTTCTTTTCCATAATCATTTTCTTAAGCTCTACTTTTAGCTCCTTCTTAGGCTCCCATTTAAGCTCTTTCTTGGCTTTCTCAATACTCGCATAACTATGCCTAATATCTCCTTTCCTAGGTGGAGCATGTTTTATTTTAACCTTGCCTCCAACAATTTCCTTTACCATGCGGGCTAAATCAATAATTCTAACAGGTTTTCCCGAAGCAATATTGAAAACACCTGTGACATTACCTACTATAGCCTTATAGAATGCTTCAGCAACATCTCCGACATGAACGAAATCTCTAGTCTGCAAACCATCACCATAAATAATAAGAGGCTTACCAGCAATAGCTCTTTCAATAAAGCGGGAAATAACACCAGCGTAAGCAGGATTCTGACCAGGACCATAAACGTTGAAAAGCCTTAAAACAGTAACTTTCAACCCATAATTCCGAGCATACTGTCTAAGAACAAGCTCCCCAACAAGCTTACTCAAACCATAAGGGGAAAGAGGCTCAGTAGGATGCCCTTCATCAATAGGCAAATACCTAGGCTCACCATAAACAGCAGCAGAACTAGCATAAACAACCTTCTCCACACCAACCCTACGACAAGCCTCAGCAACAACAGCTGTCCCCAAAGCATTATTCCTAAAATAAACTAAAGGTTTCCGAAGAGACTCGTAAACGTTAACATAAGCAGCTAAATGAACAATAATTTCAGGCTTATGTTTCAGAACATATTCTTTAAATCTTTCATATCTTACAATATCTCCTCTAATAATCCTTATTTTTGACTTTACAAGTTCAGTAATGCTTTTCTCGGTGCTTCTCTTTAGGGAATCGTAAACTATTACGCTAAAGCCTCTATGGATAAAAGATAAAGATAAATGGTGTCCTATAAAGCCAGCGCCGCCAACAATTAGTACATTTGTGATCCTAAATCACCTACTAGATGCGCTTTTAGGGCTTTTTGTTCGCGAATCTATAACATGTAAAGCTGCTAGATAGGTGATTTTGAGGGTTAGCTTGTCTTTAAACTTCCCTCTCCTCATTGTTTAAAACCTTTTAACTTAAGCTTTAAGTAGTAAATGTTTGTTGCCATACACTTAAATGATGTTAATATGTCAAGTTCAGAATGCATAATGCCGAATCTTCCGAGATTAAATATGCTGTTTTCAGAAATCCTATTAGCTTTAGGAGTCATTGTTAATGCCGCATGAAATCCTATTCTTCTAATAGCTCTGGCTATATTTGGTGAAGATTCTCCAAAAGGATAGGCGAAAGTGTATATGCGCTGTTTTCCACAGTATTCTTTAGCTTTAACTAAAGAGTACGATATTTCTTCAACGGCTTCTTTGAAGGGAATTTGAGGTAATGATGGATGGCTTAAACTATGACCTCCTATAAACATACCTTTACTTGCTAAAAACACAATGTCAGAGGGTTTCATAACGATACTATCAACAATATGTTTAGGTATTTTGACCCCTACCTTACACTTCAATTCTTTAAGAAAATGCTCACGCTTACTTCTCCTAAGCCTTTTCATATACTCTATGAGCTTAGAGAGAGGAAAGGCTCCTTTCATTTTATTAATGCTTAGCATTTCATTTTTGATTCCTCTTTTATTACCGTGGTGAACTATGTAGCTTAGTTCATCCCACCAAAATAGTCTCCTATTTTCAATGTTACTAAATAGTAAATAAAATGTCGCCCTAACATTATAATCTAAGAGTAATGGTAGACCATATTTAATCTGGCTGGTATAGCCGTCATCGAAGGTTATTGAAATAGTACACTTAGGGATTCTCCTTTTAGCTTTAAATAAGCCTATTACCTCTTCAAGAGCCATTAATGAACAATATTTACTAACGTATTTTAGAATAGTCTCTAGAGAGGAAATGTTTGTAGGTTTCATATGGGACCAGTAATTTAAGTTACACTCTAGATGTCTATCATCACACACTCTATGTAGCACTATGATAATTACCCAGTTTCTTATCAGTTTACTAAGAATTAGTTCATAAAAACCTAGTCTATTAAGAAACTTAACTATTCTAGCAATCAATAACTTATGAACCTCACTATACTTCGTTTATTTTATCCGTAAATCTTCTTAACTAGTGTCGTATATAATTCATAGTACTTCTTAGCTACAATACGAACATCGTATTTTTCAACAGCCTTAGCCCCATTCATCACTATTTTATTTTTAAATTCATTGTCGCTTTTCAGTTTTTGAATATTCCTAAGAGCGCCACCTATGGTTTCGTAAAGTAGCATCGTATTAGGGTTTATTTTAGCTAACGATCTAATAGGGGGTATTGAACGGGCAATTACTGGACATTTACAGGCCCATGCTTCTAGTATTACCGTTGGAAATCCTTCCTGTCTAGATGTTATAATTAAGCCAAATGCTGATTTCATATACGATATTACTTTTCTCCAGCTAACAACATTATGTTTTAAAAATATTTTATTTGTGCCCCTGATGCCTAAAGCTAATGATCTAATGTTAAATTTAATATAGGCTCTTTCGGCTATACGTTTAAATAGTGGATAATTCTTTATAGGATCATCTCTACCTACGAAAAGCATATAACTTTCATTGGCAGGCTCTATATCTCTAATTTCATTAATATTTACCATGTTAGGTATCCAAAGCCACTTTCTAATAGTAGCCCAATGCGGTGAAACAGTCGTTATAGCGTGAGCTTTTCTAACGTGTACGTTAATGTACCATGTTATAATCTTTGATAGAGTGCCATACTCCGCTTTTAGCTCGGTTTCGTAATCGCCGTGGATTGTAAGTATGTTTATATGGTTTTTATTAAATAAGCCAGCGAACTTAGGGTTATGTACGTGTATTATATCTATGTGTTTGGGAATGCTCTTTCTAACACAGTTGAGGTAAAAGGTTATACTACGAAGCTTAGGGAAATCAAGGTAACCTATAGAATTAACGTTCCATAGCACGTATTCAACCTTGCCTTTAAGTGCTTGAACGAGATTTCTAACATGCCTACCGCTACCACTAATACCACCAAAAGTAGAATTTATTAAAAGTACATGTAAAGGCAAACTCTGTAAACCACCTCTACTCTTTAAATGCATCCTTACTTTAAGTATCAACAGATGTGCTTGCGATAATATAGTTTTCTTAACGCTAAAAACTTTCCTAATAAGATTCATATTATCCTTAAAATATTTTAAGGATAATATGCCTTTAAGGAATTCGATCTATTAGCTGAAATGTTAAAGCTCAAGAGTAAGCTCTTAAACATCTGAAACCTACCGAGATAATGATTACCTCTTAATTACTCTATGAGCTAGAAATTAAAAACATTTATCGATGAGCTTCAAAGAGCATATGATCCTTTAAGTCAAAAGAGCTCCGTATTTTAAAAACTCGATATGTTTATGATAAAAAATCTCCTTAAAAATTTATCGAAACGATAGCAACTATGTTATTGCCTATAAGCTTTATTATTTTACAGCACCGTTTATATCTCATACAGGTAATGTAAGATTAGAAATACCATATATTATGGCTACTTAGTATGACCTTACATACTAACAATAATGAAAATACTGCATAGTCAAAAACGGTAAAATCGTTAAGCTAGCTTACAGTAATTTGCTTAGTAAGTTATTGTTTTATGTAAGGTTCTCTCTTGAATTTCTTAAGCACATCTTTTAGAATATATTTTAATCCCGATCTAATAAGCCCCCTAAGCCATGGGGACAAAATATATAGAGCACCAAAATATATTAGCGCAGCAACAATAATGTGGAATCCCAGAACCGGAGCATCACGCCAAAAACTAGCAACAGTAATCCCCCAAGCACCAGACAAAACATAGTACACACCCGAAGCCAAAGAAGCAACAGAAATCCGAACAAACTCTCTCCACGGGAAAATGGATGAGCCTAACCTCTTAAGTTCGTAACGTAGATACGGAAAAACAATTACACTTCCCACAATTAATGCTAAAGATACCATAAGTGCTTCAAGTAAATGGTCTCCCTTCACTAACAGTACTAAAGGTATAAGCATAGCATATGAGAAAACAATGCTTAAAAGCCCAATCAAAGGAAGTTTAAACAGAGGCGAAAAAAGTACTTCTTTAACAGACCTTATACCTTCAGCATCAACCCTAGTACTTCCCGAAATAAACGTCGCATAAATATTAACAAAACCTGTAACAATAGCATACAACGTTACAATAGGAATTATTACATGCGCCGAAACATAAACAGGATTATACAATGAAGCAATAGTTTTCGAAAGCACACTAAAGCTAACAAACATGAACCCTGAAAACAACATAAATAGCCTCAAAGCCTCCTCAAGATCATGAATCCTAGGCCTCCTTAATGTCCTAGCATAAAGAGCGGGAGTAACTGACTGCGAAGCCCTAAGCATAGGGGCCTCAGAAGCAAAACCAACATTAAGAAAAGCAACAGTAACCTCACTACCACTAACCCATGAAACAATAGCTCTTAGTCCCCCTTTAAGAAAACCCTGAAATGCTGCCAGGGCTGGAACATAGAATCCCTTAAGCCACTGTTTAATAAGATCCTTTGAAAAAACAAGTACTATACTTTTAGTTTTCAAGAGAACAAATAATGTATAGGCAATACTTATTAATAACGCTATTTGAACTGAAAGTAACGCGCCTAAGAGCCTCATATTTAGGGCAACTAATAGCACATATGCTAGTATAAGCCTTAAACTATCGTATATAAATCCCTTATATCCTATTAGTTCAGGTTTAACAATTATGCTCAATGATGCAACATAGCTTTCAAAAATTCTTAAAAATAGTAAGGGTATTCCTAAAAGTAAGTATTGAAAACCCCATCCTAAAATTAGGGATTCAAAATAAGCTATTCCCACATATATTAATGAGGCTAAACATGAGTAAATTAGTGTTAGAACAAGTGCTGTACCTGATGATGCTTTATATCCTCTAGCAAAGAATCTCTGCATCCATGTGTTCCAAAAAGATGTGAATGATATAAACATTGATGTTAGCGAGAAAATAATACCCCATAATCCAAACTCCTTCACACTAAGCTTTCTAGCAATTATTACTACAAAACCCACTGCGACAAGAAGCCTATAAAGCATTGAACCATAGTTCACTATCGTCGAATACCTTAATCTTATAGGCAATACTTACTCACATCCCCTAACCGCTGCTAACGCTTCATCAAAACCTCCTTTACAACATCGCTGCATTTTAATGCTTCATAACCTCTGTTGCTTATTGCCTTAAGTACATCCTTATATATTCTACCACCCTTCATCCTGAATGACTCTTGATGAAACAGTATTGTAAAATACTTAGCTTTCGCTTTCTCCGCCCTATCCATTTTCCAATAAACATATTTTAAAGCATCACTTTCACTTAACTTCAATCTCCCGAAAACATCGGCATCCATGACTCCTATCGGTATTTCTAAAACACTCTCACCCACTGTATGGGGATTTGGATTATTTACACTTTCAATTCTTAATGATGAATCATAAACTATTCTTTCTCTTTCAAGAACCTTTAAAATTTCATTATTAAACATTAGCATGTGAACACGAACACCAATAACCTTACCTAGCACCTTCTCAAAAAACTCCTTCTGCATCCTAAAGAGGCCACTAAACTGTATAGGCTCATAAACGAAGTGTAATTGAACTTCCCAACCCTGCCTCATAATACCCTTAAACATGTCAATTACTTCATCGTTTAACTCAAAAAGAAATACTGGAACAAAAAACGTTGACCTATACCCGTAATGATCCTCTAAAGCTACAATATCCTCTACATTATTATACAGGTTCTTAACCCCTAGGAAAGCCAGGATAAGGTCTTTAGTTGAAAAGCGCTTTCTACGCTCCCAAATATGCTTAAAAGGCTTACTTATCGAGTCAACATCATGTGTTAGAACCACCTTCATTTCGCATCACTTTCTTTACAATTATTTTTAGTGGTTCATTAATGTTTGTAAAAACAGGAACACCATATTCTAACATTTGAAAATACCTATATGGATTATCCGTCACAATAATAGGAGTTACTCCGGCTTTCACCGCTGAATAAGCATCTACAAGCGTGTCTCCTATGAAAAACACATTCTCTGGAGAGGATACTTTAAGTAATTCTAAGGCTCTTAAAATCTGCCTTTTCCTTTCAAACTCTCCCTCTCTACCCACTATGGTGTTAAAATATTCAAGAACACCTAGCCTTTTAAGAACCTCAGATGCGAGAGTAAAGGTTTGCTTAGTGACTAAAGCCAACTTTATTTTCTTTGAAATAACTCTAAATGTCCTCTTCAAGAAACTATTTGGCCTAATATTCTTTATGCTCTCCATTTCATATCTTTCAATAAATTTACTAATACTCTCAAACATCTTTCTATCATTGTAAAATAATCTATATAATGCTTCAGTAATAGATTCCCAAGACCTAATAAACCCCTTTCTTAAAAGCTCTCTTCTAACTTCATCCCATTTTATATTCAGTTTAACTAAGGTACCATCTAAATCAAAAACTAATGCCTCAACATTACCTTTCCTCTTAATGTTTTCAAAGAAAACTTCACAGTTTCTCAAATAGAGCTTTGGTAGATTTCTTTTACCTAAAACAGCATTGTTTATAAAACGTGTTATTGCTGAGAATAGCAGTTCAGGAGGATCATCTAAGTGAACATCAGCTGACCAGGGAAAATCCTTAATGCTATATTCCAGTATTTTAAACCATATCTTAGGGTTCTCCTTTAAATAGTGGATTCCTGAAAGAACCCAAGAGAAGCATTTTGGTCTATCACGAACTCTTACTTTAGGTTTTTCACCGTAAAGCATGTATTTAACAAGCGTTGCTGGAAAATCATATCCTAAGCTAACAGGTAACTCTAAACTACCCCAGAACTTAGGGTTAATCTCCATTAAATAAAGCTCCCCAGTCTCTAAATGCTTCCTAAATTCAACCATAAGAATCCCAGTCCACTTAAGAAACTTAACAATCCTTCTTCCATAAACGTAAGCTCTGGGATCAAAATATCTACAAGCAACAACACTAGCACCCCCACTAGGCCTAACCTCAACTACTCTCCTATGGCAAAACTCAAGAATAGGCTCTCCATTAGCAGCTAAAACAAAATAGCCAACACCAAAACCGGGAATAAACTCTTGAATAAGAGCATGCCTTTCAGAAAACATTATCTCCTTACTTAAAGAAGTAAAAACATATGTTGGCTTAGATGAATCATAAACCCCCTTAATGACGTATGGATAAAGAGTGCCCCTAGTTTTATTCTCATTTTTTAAATTAAACTTTAGAGTTTTAGGACACCTAATGTTAAGTGTCTTACATAAGTTAGGAAGCTCAAGTTTGTTAGAAACCTTAGCTAACGTCTTGTATGGTGGTATAGGGATTGTTAAATTCTTAGGGAAAATATTTCTGTATTTAGAAATAACTACATTATCAATGAACCCTATAGGTACAATGACTTTAGGGTCCATAAGCTTAACTAACCTTACAAGATCTAGAATGTACTTATATTGATTAATGTAGGGATTAGTAATTTTGAAACGCTTATGAACAAATCTAGAGAAAACATTTGATCTCCAAGAGTAAAAAGCACCTATAACCCTAAACCCTATATTACTGAGTGAGCGTACTACAGGATAGGCTTTCCTAAAATTCGCTGAAACAACAATTGCTACTTCCTGCTCCATACTTTACGTCCTCTCCATGTTGCCGAATAATTCCTTCATGGAGGAAACGAGTAAGGAAATTGATGCCATATTATACATTAACGCTATTAATGTAACTGCTAAGCTATCCCTATAAAATTTCCAATAGGCTGGACAAACTAGAGAAATAGTAACTATGAAAAATATCGGTATTATCGCTTCAGCTTTAAAAAGCAAGCGCTCCTTGATGAAAGACGCTATTGCTTCGTAAAGCGTTTTTGAGTAGTTAAGTAGGAATAAGGGAAGAACATATATTAAGTAATGGGGATAAAGGAAAGTATTGAATGTGATAAGCGCTAACATTATTGTAAAGCATCCTTTAATAATAATGTTCTCTGACAAAGGCTTTTTCACCATTAAGTAAAATACTATGCCATATATGAGTAGCTTAGCGATCCAGAAAACCAATGTTATAATGTTTGAAGGAATATGAAGTCCGCTAAACAATGCGGCAACAGAAAATCCTTCCCCACCCCTTACAATATGGAACTCTAACTGTTGCTTAAGAGCTTCCATACCTACAATAAGCAAGTATGGTGCTTCAACAAGGAATATGGGGAGAGAGAACATAAGCGCCCATAAGACAGTTTCCCTCAACCCCCTCCTCAAATAAATGTGTAAAGCCATTAAGGGGCCAACAAATACTGAAGCAACCTTAACAACAACACCAACACCCAAAGCAAATGCTGAACCATAAGCCCTCCCTCTTAAGTACAAATATAAACCATATAGAAAGAGGAAAGCAACTAGAGAATCAAAAAGACCATACCACGAAGAAGAAAGCAACGTCAAAGGATTAAAAAGATAAACAACCAACGCAAACAACCCAACCCTCTCCTCCCCTCTAACCTTAAAGAAAAAGTAAAGCACTAAAGCAACAAGAAAATCCGAAACAATAGGCCAAAACTTATAAACCAACACATTACGCCCAAATAAAGCAATAACACCCGCTTGAAGATAAGCGTAAAGCGGAGGATAAACATAATGAACATCACGGTAGAGCAAACCACCACCAAGAACAGTAAAAGCACCAGACAAATGAAACAAAATATCACTACCGTGCAAACCGTTTAATGCTACGGAAATTCTAAAAATAAAACCTAAAATCATTAACACTATAAACGAAATTATCATTAGATATAGCACCATTAGGTATTGTTTTCATCTCCTAAATTTCTCATATCAAAACATAAATTTTAAACATTAAGGTTAGAAAATGAAATTAGTAGATTCGTATCTAATAATATTGCATTTGCAGTTATTTAACAATCCATGTTATTAATTTTTCTTAACCATGATTAAATGTTTAATGAGTAATATGTTCTATTTGCTTGTATGTGTAAATATAGTTAGTAAACAATGTCTAACACTAGTACTTTCAATGTAATAAATATAGTAATAAATATACGTTTTAGGTTCAAGCACTGTTATAATATTGTAGAATCCATTAAAGTTAAGTGATGTTATTATAATACATGAATATGCTTAGTTTCTATGTCTAACATATTTAGTAGCTTATGGTTTTGAGCTGCTACCACAATGGAAGAATTATTTTCAATGTTCATTCAAATTACTGTATACCGCTTTATGTAGTACATTGCTCTGCGCCAGTCTATAGCATAACTAGGTTCTACAACAATAATGACTGTATCGTTGGAATTGTAAGTGGAGGTTATCTCTTTTAGTCTTAACAGCGCTTTATCACGAGGAACTATTTCATTATATGTATGTGGCACGCCTACACTATATAGAAGAATTCTTAATTGTTTAGGAGCATCCATTAATTCTTTTACTGAAGACCCTTCTGTAAAAACAGTTATATTTAAAATTAATGCTAATAGCATAAGTGCTAACATCTTTCTGTAACTTAGAATATTCGCTTTGCTTGTGAGACCTATTAAACACGAGCTTAATGTAGCTATAGCTGGCAGAAGATACCCTGTTTTATCAAGGTGCATAAATGATGTAAAAGTTAGAAAAATTAGTATCATCATAATTATTAAGTATACTTGTTTATTAAGATGTTTAATAATATCCCTAGAAATGCTTTATAATAGAATATAGTTATTAATAATTAATGATTATATTATCATTAATTATTAATATATTTAAGCTATTACCGCTTATGAATGTTTCAATAGTTCTCACAGAGTCCCTTATTGTAAAATACAAGGGAGCTAAACCTAGGGCTGTCTTACTAAAGGAATTCAAAACCGATTTAAGGTTGCATTTAGCCAACTAACAAACCCGTTACATAATATTGATTGTGGAATCAACCATGTCAGAAGGCCAATTACGTACATAATTATAGCAATAAAATTCGCTTTATAAAAATCACTACGACAATTTTTACTTAGAATAGCATAAATCATTGCTGGTAAAAGAAAGACTGGTATTTCTATCCTGAATCCTCCACTAAATCCTAGAAGAAAGAAAGCTAATGGCATCTTGTTTTTGTTATCATTATTCATATATGATATAAATGAGATATGTTATCACTATTGTGAAAAAAGCTCCGCTTGCATAGTTCTCTGCTACAGACCTGGCAATGCCGTTAAAAATGAAATAACTTTGTCTATTTTCAAAATGTAGTAGAGTAAAGGAAAACATTATGTATGCAGTAAAGCCTTCGAATACAGCATTAATTATTATCGATGCTAAATTGGGATAAATTGTTAATGTGAGGATCTTAAGTAAGGCAATCCATGCTATATGACTTGGAGGATGAGGCTGATGAATAAAGATGTTAGTAATTCTTTAAAGCTAAGGAGAATTAAACGGAATCCCATGTAGATAAAGTTAGAGCTCTAAATAGCAGTGCACTAATTAAAGCTGTCATAAGTAGCATTATTAATAATTTTCTCCCCTCCTTCAAATATAAACTAAACATTTTCAACTTAGCCCTTTTTAAATTAAAATTAAAACTAATAAATAAATTCGTGTGATCATGATTCCAATAGACAATAAAATAGCATAGCTAAATGATAAGAACTATAATAACGCATACTATAGCCAGAAGGCATCATTACGTATATTAATTGATTTAGTAAAAGAGCAAACAAAGCCTTTAGGTCTTTAGACCAATAATTCAACTTATTGATAACTTATTGTTTAAGAGAAACCACTATGGTACTACAACTACATATTAGCTATGTAAAATAAGAATTACTAACAACATTCAGTAGCAGTATTATCATGTATTGTATTTTATTAGTTCTCTTATCCATTTTTAAGAGCCTTAACTGCTTCTTCATTTTTACCCTCAGCAATGAGCATTAGGGCTTTGGCAGCATCTCTGTTCCACGGAGAAGCCCTAGCTCCAATAGCAGACTCTACTGGAACAGCGAATTTCCTATAATCATACCATCCTATCAGTATAGCTAATGGAACATAGACTAAGAAGAAAACTATAGCGAAAGCTAATATGCTTGAGAACAGTATTTTTAAGGCTGGTATGTACTCCACTAATAGCCCATACTGTATCACTATAAAGTTGGCAAAGCTAAGAAAGAAGACTAGATAAGTGCCATGATCTCTTCTAAAGTACGTCCACCATCTTAGAACACGTTGTTTATCAAGCACCTTTAATCATCGTGCTTCATAATTTTCGTTTTAAGTTTTTTATACGTTATTATGTATTATTATAATTGACTCATTTTGAAAAGTGATGAAGTTTACTTTATATCGCATGTGTTATGTATTCCCAAAGACTTCAGAGAGCAAAATAGTCGACAATAATTTAGTTAAGAAAGCCATGAAGTTCTAAATCATATAGGACATTATTTAAATATTTTCGATGATTCTTAAACACTTTCTAGAAAATTCGTCTTCACTAAATAGCTTCGCTCTTTTAAGGGATAAGTTATGATAAGTTTTCCAGAGTTTTTTATTGGTCATAAGTTTATCTATTTTTTCTGCAAGCCCTTCAAGTGTTTCGTAGTATAGCCCATATTTCCCGTAATCTATTATGTCCTCGTATGGGCCTCCGCTTCTATGAACTATTACTGGGCATCCAGCTCCCATTCCTTCAACAACGGCTATTCCGAAGTGCTCCCCTATGGTTGCGTGAACAAACACCTTAGATGACGTTACTATTTCGACAAGTTTCCTTCTTGAAACATTAGGGTAGAACTCTACTTTAACACCTTTTTCCCTTGCCCTCTTCTCTAGTTTTTCCTTGTACGGTATGGTTGTCGGGATAAGACCCCCTACAATCCTAAGTACCGGCTTCGTTTCTGAAAGAGCTATAGCGTCAATAACGTCCTCGATTCTCTTCTCCGGAGAAATCCTACCAATCATCACTACAGCATTATCCCTTTCCTCGAAAGCCTTTTTACCGTAGGGTT
>Ga0180301_10002341_pt1 | contig 14874 bp, 16 predicted proteins | sample GuaBasSediGuay16_FD_121797 | JGI IMG/M metagenome (GOLD analysis project Ga0180301, IMG submission 121797) | Subseafloor sediment microbial communities from Guaymas Basin, Gulf of California, Mexico - Guay16, Core 4569-2, 12-15 cm | ecosystem: Environmental > Aquatic > Marine > Hydrothermal...
AGGAGATGGATGGGAGAAGCTTTCGAAGTAAACTACATTTTCACAATAGGCTGCGACTTCGCAATAAAGGAGTTTCAATTTGACAAAGACATTAAAGTGAAATTACAAATTTGGGACCTCGGCGGTCAACCTCATTTTAGAGAAGTTAGAAAAGCCTTTTACGTAGGTGCTTCCGGAGGAATAGTGCTCTATGATATCACAAATAGAACAAGCTTTGAAAATGTTAAGATGTGGGTTACAGAGCTTATAAAACATGCAAAAAAGAAAGTACCAGTAGTAATTGTTGGAAACAAGATAGACCTAAGAACAAATGAGGGAGACTATATACCTACATCGAAGGGCTTAGAACTTAAACGCCAAATAGTCAAAGAATTTGGAATCAAAGCTCTATTCTCGGAGACAAGCGCAAAAACAGGGGAAAATGTAGATAAAGTTTTTAAAGGAATTACAGCTCTTCTACTACAAGAACTCGGGATAATTAAACCTGCAATGACCAAACCTCAAATTGATGAAAGATATGCAAATTTACTAACAGAAATCTGCAAGCTACTTGGATTAGACGAAGAAACTTGGAAAGACGCGCCAGAATATGTGCTAGATGTTTTAAAACGTACCTTAAAAGGGAAAACAAATGTAGAAAATAGTTTTAATGAGGCTGTTAAATTTACAGGTATAAATTTCGTTTAACATCTTAGTAACACGGATTGGGCAAGGTCTTTTACCCACTAAGTTTTATATGGAGATAATACATATTTCGTTGTATGGGGTGAATCGTTTGGCAGGTGAATATGTTTGGCTATAAAAGTCAACAAAACAGCCCAGCTATGTTAAATCCTCTAGTTTTAAAGCCTCTTAAGTTTGATATTGCCCGTAAAAATCTGTTTTTTGACGAAGTTCTCGAAGCTTTAATAAAGGTTTGTAAACATCGATTAACAGTGAAGCAAAAGAAAATTCTTCTTCACCTCTACGAGGTTAAATATGAAAACTGTACTTTTTCTAGACTGGCCTTAAATCTATCAAAGAGGCTCAGAATGCCTTTAAGCACAGTAAAACATATACTAAGAACTCTAAGGGAATGCGGATTAATTCAAGCAGGAAACCAGTACAATAAGGGATGTTTAGCGAAACTTTCACCCATAGGCGAAATCGTAGCTCAAGAACTCTATGGAGGAACATGATATGAAGATCCCACTCGATATAGATGAAATACCAAAACACTGGTACAACATACTGGCAGACCTACCAAAAGTTCTTCCACCACCATTAAACCCTCACACAAAAACGCCAGTGAACCCGGATGACTTAAAGAGAATTTTCATAGAGGAGTGCGTAAAACAAGAAATATCGACTGAACGTTACATAAAAATACCTGAAGAAATAAGAGAAGTCTACATTAAAGCTGGTAGACCAACACCACTCCAAAGAGCTACAAAACTAGAAGAGATTCTAGGTACACCTGCAAAAATATTCTTCAAAAGAGAAGATGTAAGTCCAACTGGAAGCCACAAAACAAACACAGCAATTGCACAAGCCTACTATGCTCATAAAGAAGGAGTAGAGAGGTTAACAACTGAAACTGGAGCTGGGCAATGGGGAAGTGCCCTAGCATATTCTGCAGCCATGTTTGGCCTAAAGGTAACAATATACATGACCAGAAGTTCATATCTGCAAAAACCGTATCGAAAAATCTTAATGGAACTATTCGGAGCCGAGATCTTCCCATCACCAAGCAACAAAACCTCAATTGGCAAGAAATTCCTTAAAAAGGACCCAAACCACCCAGGATCATTAGGAATAGCAATAAGTGAAGCCTTAGAAGACTGCTTAACCAACAAAAACACAAAATATAGTCTGGGAAGCGTTTTGAATCACGTTTTGCTCCATCAAACAGTAATAGGCTTAGAAACAAAAAAACAGTTTGAAAAAATCGATAAGTATCCCGATATAGTTATTGGATGTGTTGGCGGAGGCTCAAACTTCGCAGGAATATCATACCCCTTCCTACACGACAAAATAAAGAAAAACACCGAGACAGAGTTCATTGCTGTTGAACCAACAGCCGTACCCTCCCTTACAAAGGGAGTATATGCTTATGACTATGGGGACACTGGAGAAATAACTCCTCTTCTCAAAATGTTCACAATAGGTCATACCTATAAGCCACCACCCATACATGCTGGTGGCCTTAGATATCATGGTGCTGCACCATCCTTGTCTCTCTTAGTTAAAGAGGGTCTCGTAAAAGTTAGAGCTTACGGTCAATTGGAGGTTTTCGAAGCTGCAAAACTGTTTGCTAAGGCCGAAGGTTTAGTTCCAGCTCCAGAAACAGCCCATGCAGTAAAAGCAGCTATAGATGATGCAATAAAAGCCAAGAAAGAACAAAAGGAAAAAGTTATATTGTTTAACTTCTCAGGTCACGGTTTCTTCGATTTACAAGCATATCAAGAATACCTTGAAGGAAAGTTAACCAACTACAACCTGGTGGAAGACAAAATAATGGAATCGGTGAAAACAGTAATTTTCGATTTCTAAGTATACTTAGAATATGTAATCGCAATGTTTAGAAACGCCAACGCCATAATTATCAGGGGGAAAATAATTGATAATGCATATAGCAGGTCTGAATACCAGAGCTCCATAGAACCTAAGAATTCAAATTGCTGTTGTAAAAACGTGGAAATAGAAAGAACTATACCAACTAGACACGCCACTGCTATTAACATATAATTTTTTGAAATCTTGCTTCCAGAGAGGCTGGAAGATATAGAAAAACTGCAGATCATCAAAATAAAATATATTAGAGCCAGAATAATAGGTACGCTATCAACCAGCACTTTGCACCACCTCTAATTTCAAATTGCGTGCAACCTTTTTATTTCCCCTTTATTTTTTAGAATAGTTTCTTCCTCTATTTTTCTCCAACATCTAATAGAAGCTTTCCCAAGTAAAGGATTAAAATACTTGGTGAAAGCTATGCCTATGTATTCTACAACTTCTAAAATCTCAGACGGTGTACAGTGCCATGCCAATTTTCTAACATCTCTAAACTCTATGTTACCATTATGTACCTCTATAAGTTCTTTTAGAGGCTTAACAATTTCGGCCAAAAACTTCTTACCTATTTTTGTTCCTAGTATTCCCTGAATGGTTTGAATCAGCTTATAAATAGCGTCCTTACCGATATCAACAATTTTCTGTAAGGGGTGAACAATATCGACATCGACAAGACCAACTTTTGCAAGATCCTTTATTCTAGCAATCGCCTCATTTACACTTATTCCAGCTTCTTTAGCTACTTCTTCTATCGTTTTGTGGCCATCTATTGAAGCAAAAAGAGGCCAAAAATCTCTACTAATTTTAACATCTTCTTCAACCTTTTTCTTTAAAATGGGTACATGATAAGGTTTAAGCGTTAAAACCCACAATATCTTCTCTATATCCTCCTCAAAAGAATCAAAAACCGCGACATTCCCATTCCAATTTCTAAGAACGTCTCTATATTTCTCTTCAAATTTTTCAACTAATGCCCTTAACGCTTCTCTTGAAAGCTTATCCTCATAGTCGACCAAAAGAGCGCATACGATGTCTTCCCCGCTTTCAAGCATGATTTTCACATCTTCAGCGTCTATACTTTTTAAGGCGCCTTTTTGTTCCGGTGAGATTTCTCTTACAAAAGAAGACACTGCTGTTAAAAACCCGGATATTAAATTGGGTTCAACCTTACTTGAAGCATAAGTTTTAGTGAATAAGGGAACACCATTACGGTTTATAATGAAAAGGGCATAAATGCGAGGCAATTAAGACACCTCTTTACACACTTTATGGGGATTTTCCCTTTAAAATTTCCCTTTAAGAAAATAAACACAAAATATATCAATCGTAGAGAATTGTGGTAACATAATTATTGATCTTCCTACCCATAGTTCAAAGAGACGGTACTAAATTTCCAAGAGAGTGGCATCAAATGGAAAAGTATAAAGATATACATAGATTATCGCCCCCCATTAGATTAAAAATCAATAGAGTTGGAGTTAAAGACGTAAAAAAGCAGATTACAAGAGAGTTTAACGGAAACCTAGAGATATTAAATGTGAAGATCAATGCCTATATAGACATCCCAGCCACCTTAAAGGGGGCTCATATTTCCAGAAACCTAGAAGCAATAAACGAAATAATAGAAGAGACAATAAAAGGAAAAACAACCAGCATTGAAGATTTCTGCGTGGATTTAGCAAAAAAACTATTAGAAAAACATGAGTATGCCTCAAACTCCGAGGTCACCGTGGAAGCAGAATATCCCGTAGAGAAAAATACCCCTGCAACAAATCTCCCAACACAACAAATGTATATAATACATGCAGGAGCCCTTGTTTGGAAGGAAAAAGAAAAAGTGGAAGTTAAAAAGTGGATAGGTATAGAAACCGAAGGCTTAACAGTCTGCCCGTGTGCACAAGAACTCGTGAAAAACTACGTTAAACAAAAACTTCTAAATATGAACTTACGCGAAAATCTTGTGAACACAATTGTAGAAGCAATACCAATAGCTTCCCACTTACAACGGGGAAAAGCACTACTACTTGTCTACGTCCAAGAGCATGAAAAAATCGATCTCAAAGACTTAATAGAAATTGTTGAATCATCATTTAGTTCACCTATATTTGATCTTTTAAAACGACCCGATGAACAACAACTCTTGATAAACGCTTATAAAAATCCTAAATTTGCTGAAGACGTTGTCCGGACAATGCTTAAAAACTTCTTAGAAAAATATGGAAACAAGCTTTCAGACAATACACTTCTAATTGCTCAGCAAGAAAGTTACGAATCTATCCATGGACATAATGTTTACGCTGAAAGAGTTTTAACACTTAAAGAACTTAAAGAAGAAGTAGATGGGTGACTTTAAATGTACGGTTTAAAGGTTGGAGGACTTAAAATAAAATTTTCATCAGCACATTTTCTTGTAGGCCACCCCAAGTGTGGACGCTTACATGGACACAACTGGCTGGTAACAGTTGAATTCAAAGGAGAAATAGGAGAAGATGGCATGATTATAGATTTCCTAGATGTCAAAAACTATTTAAAAAAAGTTATTGAGCCTTTAGACCACAAACTTCTAATCCCAATCCAATCACCCAATGTAAGTGTTAAGGTTAAGGACGATAGAGTTGAATTAGAGCAAGGAGGTAAAAGATATAGCTTACCAAAAGAAGACGTATCCCTTTTGCCATTAAAAGCTATAACTTGTGAAACGCTTGCAAAATACATTCACGATAAAATAAAAAATAAGTATGGAAAATTATTGATAAGAGTTTACGTTTCCGAAGATATAGGTGTTGAAGCCAGTTACTTTCAATCTCCTTCCTTTCAATCTCCCTCTGACCAGTAAGTACTGATCAGTCTAGGGTAACCTAATATAATGTAAAACACTATATATTTTCATACGATTAACTAGTTTTACATATAAGCGTTGAAAAATATTAGGTGGTAGGCTTGAAGAGGGTTGCAATCATAAAAATAGAAAATGATAACGTTTATGATGCTGTTAAAAAAGCAATAGAAGCAGCAGGACAACCAGATCTCAACTCAGGAGATACTGTGATTGTTAAACCAAACCTATGTGCACCAAAACCGTATGATAGCGGTGTAATAACAAATATCGAAGTCACAAAAGCCATTTGCAAATATTTGATAGAAGAAATGAACGTAAAACCTCTCGTAGGAGACATGCCTATAGTCGGCTGGGACCCTAAAGAAGTTTATCAGAAGCTTGGAGTAAAAGAGGAAGTTGAAAAAGTTGGAGCGCAATTCCTAGATTTCAGTGAAGAAGAATTTATAAAAATAGAAATACCAGACGGAAAAAAGCTTAAATCAGTTAAAATACTGAAAAAGGCCTTCGAAGTAGATGGAATAATTAGCGTCCCCGTAATGAAAAATCACTTCCTAACCGGGGTAACTTTATCAATAAAAAACCTGAAAGGACTAATTGCTCAAGATCAAAGAACAAAAATACATGTCCTAGGATTACATGAGCCTATTGTAGACCTATTTCAAGCATTAAAAGGTCAGATAAAATATGTAATTGTAGATGGAACCTATGCAGCGAATCAAGTAAAACCCTCAGGCCCATACTACGGGCCTATAGAACCTGGAGAAATAGTTAAAATGGATCTAATCATAGCTGGAAAAGACCCGGTAGCTGTAGATGCAGTAACCAGCCGAGTTATGGGCCTTGACCCTACAAAAATAAAAATTATAAGAATAGCCGCTGAAAGAGGCCTAGGAGAAATAGAAAACATAGAAGTCGTCGGTGAAGAAGCAAAACCATTCAAAAAATTCAAAACAAGCTTCAAAGGGAGAATAATATCGTTCCTGAGTAGAATCTGGACCGCCAAGATATTAAACCCCTTGGCACATCCCCTAGCAAAGAAACTATTTGGTCCACAAATGGTTACATTAAGCAGGGCTCAAAGAGAAGTCGGCGAAGGAAAAGAAGGGAAAGTAGTTCTTGTAGGTGAATGTGACGGATGCGGAGTCTGCGTAAAATCCTGTAAAGTAAACAACATCCAACTAGTTGAAGGAAAACCAGTAATAGGTGACAGATGCATAAAGTGTTTTATATGCGTGGAAGTTTGCCCAAAAACAGCTCTAGCAATTCAATAGTCAACTAACATCTCATGTATGCTTAAAAGACCGTTGAACCGAGATTACTATTTTTAAGCGAAATAAGGTGTTAATTCTCAACCAATTTAGTAGTTGATGTTTTGTAAAGTACGATAGCGATGATAAGTAGGGAGAATTGTAGATAAAAAGGCGATAGCGGTGTAATTCTATATGCCATGATCCCAGCAATTAAAGGAGCTATAACCCCAAATATTTTATGTATTGAAGATATTGTGCCCAAAATGTTTCCTCTTTTATCAGAAGGAATAAATTCAAAGAGATAGAATCGATGAAATATTAACCAGATAGTGTGACCAAACTCCATAATCATAGTTGCCGCGAAAAGAAGCGTAAAAACCTGTAATGAATTTAAGTTCCAATATTCCATACTTGCAGTATAGATGGCGCAAATAGCCATCAAAATAACGCCCGTGTAAAGCATTTTGAACCTACTTTCCCTACCAGCTTTATCAGCAACAAAAGATACAAAAATACTTGTCCCAGAAATAGCAACTTCTATCAGGATGATAAAGAAAACACTAAGCGACAAAACATTATAAATATAGTTATCTAAAACCAGCCCGAAAGTTAACCCAAAACTAAAAACTATAAGGATTTCAGCAGCAGCTACAGGCAAAAGTTGTCGAGGAATACCGATAATTTTTCCTTCATCCTTCAGTTTAATCGTCTGAAATGTTTCGGGAAGCCATTTCAAGATGTAAATTAAAAAGAATATCGAAGATATGCCAGAAATTATGAAAAGCGCTCTGAAAGCTATAAGAGAGGTAAAGATAAAACCAAGTAGGAAGCCGATAAGAGGAAATGTAATGAATTGAGCAACTTCAGGTAAAGCCATATGATAAACATAAATTTGCTAAAGCGAAGGCCGCTTCAATCATATACATTGCAGTCTTAACTGGCAATGCTTTATCTAACGCTCTACCAATTAGAAAAGTGAGTATAATGCCCATTAAAGCTGAGATGGCGTAAAGAAAACCAGCTACTTCAACATTAAATCCTAGCTTAAACAAGTAAACTGGAAAAATGATGTCAACAATTAAGAAAGGCGAAGCAATGGTATAGTAGATTATAAGCCTCCTAGCAGCCAGCGTAAACGACTTAAATTCCTCTAACATGGCGTCTCCCTTATATAAATAAAGGTAAATAGGTCAGAAAATGTAATCTAAAATGAAAATAATTTCATTATAAAATATTTGAAAACAAAAGTGTTAAAAGCTAACGGGAGAAGTTAAATATTGGATGATGACGGCTGGGACAGCAACAGAAAAGATGACGAATTTGCCGATTGCTGACTTTCATACCTTAATTAAAAATTACAAGATTCTTGCATATCTTATTCTCGAAAGTAAAGTTTAACGTGAAAATATGGTAATATTTTTAGCTTAAGTGAAGGTGGAAATGTAAATTCCGCAAAGAGATCATCTTTTTAATCGCCACCATGTAGAAGATGCCGGAGAGATAGGGAAAACATGTAAAAAGTTCTCAATTGTCGCTGAATTGCCAACAATTTTAACTTTAACACTTTCTTACCGATAATTGTATCCTAAGAATTAATACCTATATTATTTAGGTTAAGAGCGCGCGCTACTATTTCGTAGCTTTAACTATGATTAAGCCGCTTTTCTCCGATATTTCATAGTCACTTACACGATTTTTTAACCCTTCTTCTATCTCAACCTGAGTATGCGTGAATTTTTCCAAGAAATTTAAACACCTCTTAGCCAAATGTTTAATCCAAATATTATCGACCTCCTTGGTTAAAGCTAGCAACATTTCTCCACCAGGCTTTAAACATTCAACCATACATCTTATAGGATCTTCAATTTTTGGCAGTTTAATTAAACAAATCACTTTATCAAATTCCCTTTGAGGAAGTTGAGAAACTATCTCTATCTTACCAAGTTTATGTTGCTTTGCCAAGTAAAGTAGGGGAGAATTAAAAATTCGCAGTTTAGGTTGATCAAAGTACAAACATACGCGAACATACTTGCAAGAATTTATAAACCATCTAACCATAGAAAGAGGGAAAATTGAAGAAAAAAATCTCATCATCTAAACTTATATTTATTGATTTCAGTAAATTAACCCAAAAATCTTCGAAATTTATCCATAAACTTTCAAAAGTTCTTTCATATATGCCAAGTAGTTTTTCAACTTCCCGTTTTCCCCTCTCTGTTATAACATACATTTTCCTTCTTCTACCCTCAGACTCATCCCAGTAACCCTTAATATACCCCTTCGCTTCGAGTTTTTGAAGAGCTGGATAAACGATACCTGAACTAGGTTCCTTTCCTCTTATTTCAGACATAATCTTCTTCAATTCATAGCCGTAAAGGGGTTTCTCTAAAAGCAGGAGAAGAATTGGAATTTGAAACCATCCAAGTTCGGTGAATTTTCTAAACATCTATCCCACCATTTCTAAAATTCAGCTAGATATGTAGCTTTGCTTTGTTAATGTCTATTCATGTTTAACGGGCAAGATTCATATTAAAATAATTAACATCGTCATATAATAGTTAACATTACATCCTCCAACATATAAAAACCTTCTACATCACGTTTAACACATATTTTAGATCTAAGGTTATTTTGGCGAAATTTACCATATTACTTTAATTCTTATAAAATCAGACCATTTAGTCCCTGTTACGTTAAGTTCCTAACTCTAAATAACCCTACAAACCTGCAACCACATGTAACCCTTATCTCTCTGGGTAAACTTAAGGTTAGATTTTAAATACAACTCAAATAAGGAAATTAAAAGAAGGGTTTAACGATAACTAAAAGCGTCAAAAGTTTTTATAGAGTAAGTTTATAAACAATATGTAAGGTATTGAAATGAAACATCGACAATAAAAGAGGTGTTAGAATGGTTAGGTTTTTCTTCTCTACCGATGTTCACGGCAGCGAACTTGTTTGGAGAAAATGGCTAAACACCCCCAAGCAGAGAGGGGCCCAAATAGTTCTTTTCTGCGGTGACCTAACCGGCAAAAGCGTCATTCCCATAATTCAGAAAAAGGATAACCTATGGACATGCAAAGTTGTGGGCAGAAACTGGGAACTACACAGCATGGAAGAAGTAAAGAAAATGCAGCAAAGAATTGCAGACCTAGGATACTACTCAAAAATAATGACCCCAGAAGAAGTCAGAGAACTTCAAGCAGACCCCAAAAAAGTCGACAAACTCTTCGAAGAACTCATGTGCGAGAGACTAAGAAACTGGCTCAACATGGCAATCGAAACACTTGGAAAAGACATAACACTATACGTTATGCCCGGAAACGACGACGAACAATACATAGATGAAGTTATAAAAGAATTTGACAAAGAATATGAAAACATAATATATCCGCTTGGAAAAGCTGTTGAAATCCCAGGTCTCCCAGGATACGAAATGATAAGCTTTGACTACGTAAACCCTACACCATGGAATACTCCAAGAGAAGATAGCGAGAAGGGCCTATGGAAAAGGCTGGAAAAGCTTGCTAACCAAGTGAGCGTGGACTGGGATCACGTGCTGTGCAACTTCCACTGCCCACCCTACAACACAAAACTAGACGTAGCACCAAAACTAGACAAAAACTTAAAACCCATAACATACGCTGGCACACCAGTATACGAACATGTAGGAAGCAAATCCGTTAGAAAATTCCACGAAAAATTCCAACCCCTAATGGGACTACATGGTCACATACATGAAAGCTACGCATCCGACAAAATAGGAAAAACAGTCGTGGTTAACCCTGGAAGCGAATACATGTCGGGTGTCCTAAGAGGTTTCATAATAGATATAACACCTGACGGCGGATTGGAAAGATACTGGAAAGTAGAGGGGTGAACCAAGCGGTGTCATCTGAAGTCAAAGGAATCAAAATGTCAGATGAAGAATTCATTAATGAAGCAAAAACAATAATAGATAAAGCCCAAGAAAAAGGCATTGCACTCAGAATACTTGGTGCACTAGCAATACACATTCATAGTGAACATACACCAAGATGCATCGAACTCCATAAAGGTCTAGGAAGACTGGGAGAAAAAGGTCCAACATTCACAGACCTCGATCTAATAGCTTATAAAAAACAGAGAAAAAATGTAAAAGAGTTCTTCGAAAAAGACCTAAAATTCATGCCAGATAGACGCATCAACGCGCTTTTCGGAGGAAAACGATACATATTCTACCATCCGAAAGGAGCCTACTATGTTGACGTATTCTTCAGCAAACTTGAATTCAGCCACGACGTTGATTTTGGAGAAGCTCCTCAAAAAGGAAGGCTAGAACTCGACTATCCGACAATAACTCTCGCTGACCTCGTATTAGAGAAGACACAAATTCATGAAATAAATCTAAAAGATATAATAGACTTAATAGTCCTCTTTCTAGGGCATCCGGTGGAGAAAGAAGAGAAAAAGGAAGCTATAAACGGCAAGTACATTGCAGAAGTGCTTGCAAAGGACTGGGGATTCTGGTACGACGCAACAAACAACCTAAACAAAGTTAAAAACTTCGCAGAGAAATTCTACAAAGAGGGCAAAATGACAGAAGAAGAATATAAAACCGTAATCGAAAGAGTTGATATTCTCCTTAAAATGATAGAAGAGGAACCAAAAACAAAGGCTTGGCAGAAAAGAGCAAAGAAAGGTACAAAGAAAATATGGTACAGACCAGTTGAAGAGGTAATACGGTAAATTAAACACTAACCACCCTATCTTATTATTTCAATCCCATAATATATTATTTTAAACCAGCTTAAGTGAGAGAGAATGCTTAAAGTTTAGGGATAACTTCGTAAGTTTTCCTAAGGCGTCCAGGTTTCTTTACGACCTCTATATGGTCATAATCATCATAAAACATTTTAAACTTTAATTTCTTAGGATCTATTTCTCCTTTTTCAGCTTCTGTTGCTAAAACTCCTAATAACTCATTTATAACTTTTTTTAATCTATTTTTTTCTTGTATCCCTAACTTTACCATTCTCTCTCTTAATGTATGTCTTGCAAAATAATCCACTATCATAAAAGCGTTCGGTATCACTATAATACATAAAATAATTAGTATCGGATTCCTAATGATTCTCGATAGCATTGTATGCTTTTGAAAGCCCAAAATAGCATTTACGTAAAGAACGCCGAAAATACCTAAAGATAAGATTGCAGCAACTCTTAAAAAAGAGCCTGCAACGACATATTTTCTAATTCTATCTTCTTTGACCAGAGTTCCCGTCAACACTCTGAGTTCCTTTTTAGCTTTCTTCCATATACTTTTAACACGCGTCAAATCAGATTTCCTAATGGCTTTATCAATTTTTTCGTGACTAACATAATGGCCTCGTCTAATATCATCTAACCATGAAATCGCTTGAGTTAAATAAAATAACTTATTCTTAACACCCCTCTTAGACACGTGCATCTCACCTAATTAAAAAATTAAATATTCGTCTATCAAATAAAGATTATGACAACTTATTAAGTTTGATGTATAATAAGTATAGACGATAAAACTTATATGCTAGCACCAACACATAGTTAATTAAACCAAATAATTGTGGGGAGATTCATTTAAGAGGGTGAAGTACGATGGGTGAAGAGGGAGTTGTCTTCGTTAGAAGAGCATCTGGTCTAGTTAGAGAAATAGGATGGTTCTCAGCCCTAACAATGGTTCTCGGCCACGTTATTGGAGGAGGAATCAACTGGCACTCAACAAAAGACGCAGTATACTACCCTGGATGTAACGTACCAATGGCATTTTTCGTAGCAGGAGTGCCAAGCGTATTACTCGCAATATGTTTCGCACTTATGGCAGTAATGATGCCGAGAGCAGGAGGAGACTATATATACATTACAAGAGCCATGGATCCACTAATAGGTTTCATGGCATCATGGGCATTCTGGTTCACAGAAGCCATATCATTCGGAATCATCGGAGCATTTGACAGCGTATTCTACGGAATGAGCATCTGGATGTTCGGCTTAATGCAATACAAAGCAGGAGCAGCAGGAGCCGAAAATATAATGAACTTCGGAAAATGGATGTCAAGCACACAAGGGCAAATAATCGTAGGAACAATCCTAGTAGTTATATTCTGTCTCATAGCCCTACTAGGAACAAGAGCTCTGGCATACGTTATGAACATCATAGTAATAATTCCAATAATAACTGGGTTCCTAACAATAGGTTACTTCTCATGGGGAGCAATGAACGCACCACTCCGAGCCAAAGAGAAATTCGAAGCAATTTTCGGAACAGGAACATGGGATAAAATATTGGAAACAGCTCCCACTGTGCCGCCGCCAGAAGGCGTCCCACAATTTGACCCAGAAAAATTCCACATGGGGGCAAGCTGGGCTGCAACTATGGGAATGGCCACGCCAGCAACATGGGCCTACATAGGATTTACATGTTCCTCCTTCTTCGGAAGCGAGGTTAAAGACCCAAGCAGAAGTTTAATGATATCTATGGTACTCGGAGCAATTCTTATAATGGTTTATTACCTAGTTATCAGCGGAACCTGCTGGGCAGCCTACGGCGACTTTATAACAGCCTACAACTACATATGGGAGTCTGATAAAGCCCATGAGACTGAGGTACTTGCTGGCATATTAGGCGTTTCAGAAGCCCCAGGAGCAACACCAGGGGCACCTGAAGGTATACTTCCATTCTTCGCAGCCATATTAGCTTATCCAAGAACACCGATCATGGTTATCCTCATATTAACTGGTGCCATCTGGCTTATGAACGACATTCCAGCCTTCCTAATGGTCACTAGCAGGTCAATCTTCGCTTGGAGCTTTGACAGATTCTTCCCAGAAATCATTGCTGAAGTAAATGAGAGATGGCACTCACCACACTATGCAATATTAATAACATGTATCGTAGGTATAATAGGAGTTGTTGCCAACGCTTATGCATGGTTCCTCGCAATGGTAGGAACAACCGTGCTTGCCATTTGGAGATACCTATTCGATGCAATGGCCGCAACTATACTTCCGTACAGGAGACCCGAGATATGGGAGAAGGGTCTTAAACTTAGTGTGGCAGGTATACCATTGATTACGATACTTGGTTTCATAGCCTTCGTATGGTGGAACTACATCTTCTGGTTTGCCTGTTTAGCCTTAGATTCGACAACTATTGCGACATACGCTGGCTGGCTAGGTTTTGGCCTCTTGATATTCGTAGGCTACTGGGTCTACAACCAAAAGAGAGGAATCGATCCAAGAACCATCTACCAAGAGATACCCCCTGCATAAAACCATAATTCAATTTATTTATTTTATTTATTTTTACCTTTCAGCTTAAACTTGAATCTATGTGTGTTATTGCGTTTTCATAGGCTGTCAATTTTATGTAGCTGTTATTTGTGTGAACCTTAATTTTTATCGGAATCACTACGTATCTCATTAGTCTGAAAGAGGTTTGATTCGCTTCAACATTTATGTTTATGACTTGTTACTGCAATGCTCAAAAGAAGCATACAATAAGAGTATTACAAGATCTTAAAACAAAAGTACTGGATCATCTTATAACACTAAACAAATATATATGAGAGGGTTGTCCGTTTAATGCTATGCTTAGGTGACTAAAATGTATAATGTCATACAAATGATATTTTTATTTGTAATGGTTATAATTGCGGGGATGGTAGCAAGTTTAGTTGGTATCGGTGGAGGAGTAATTTTTATCCCTTTGTTCAATCTTTACTTGGGATTAACGATCGAAGATGCAATTGGAACATCAATGTTTACAATTATATTCACATCCTTATCTGGCACCCTTTACTATTTAAAAGAAAAAAGAGTCGACTACAAAACTGGTTTGCTAATGGAAATCACCACAATACCTGGTGCAATAATTGGAGCCACCGCTACAGAAATATTACCTGAAACTGTTTTGAAAGCCATTTTCTTCTCGTTTCTTTTCTTTTCAGGTTTCAAACTAATTAGAAGAAAAGACTCAGAAAAATCATCTAACTTTACTTTTAAAAAACCTAGCTTAAAATTTCTTAATATAGGATGGGAAAAAAGGTTTGTTGACTCTCAAGGCAAAGAATGGTCATACTTTGTTAACATACCTTTAATGTTAACATGCGGTTTTCTTGCAGGCTTCGTTTCAGGTCTTCTCGGAATAGGTGGAGGAACACTAAAAGTACCCATGCTTACAATCATACTAGGAATGCCCGTACATATTGCAAC
>Ga0180301_10002342_pt1 | contig 14874 bp, 16 predicted proteins | sample GuaBasSediGuay16_FD_121797 | JGI IMG/M metagenome (GOLD analysis project Ga0180301, IMG submission 121797) | Subseafloor sediment microbial communities from Guaymas Basin, Gulf of California, Mexico - Guay16, Core 4569-2, 12-15 cm | ecosystem: Environmental > Aquatic > Marine > Hydrothermal...
GATATTCCGAATTATCTCAAGGTGTCGGAGTGGATTTGAGGAAGCGTGTGGATTATGGTATTTTAAAACTGGAAAGAGAATTTCAATGGAGCTGAAGTTGACTGATTTAGAAGAGAAAACAGGTACACTGGAAAGTGCCGATGGCTTGAAGATATTTTACAGAAAATATAAGGCACAGGAAGAACGTTCCCGGCTGGTGATAGTGCATGGCCTTGGGGAGCATTCGGGGCGATATGGCAATGTTGTTAGTGAGCTTTTGCCACTCGGGATCTCCATCTGGGCCTTGGACCTTCGCGGCCACGGAATGAGCGAGGGGAAGAGGGGTCACGTTCAATCGTTTAATGACTACATCGGCGATGTGCTTTCAACAATTAAACTCGCAAGAAAAGGAATGGGCAGTGGGATAAAGTGCTTTCTTCTAGGCCATAGCATGGGAGGGTTGATTGTCCTGGATTTCGCATTAGAGTTCCCTGAATTGATTGATCGTGTAACCGTATCTTCCCCAAGCCTCGGGATCGGTTTTAAGGTGCCTTTCATAAAAAGGGCTCTTGGAAAAATCATGTCTTCCTTGTTCCCTGCATTGACACTTCCGCATGGAATGGACATTTCAAAGCTTAGCCACGACAGAGAAACCGTCCGTACTTATGCTCATGACCCCCTGGTACACGACAGGGTGAGCGTCAGGTGGTTTACCGAGGTCCAGAAGACCATGGATAAAGTGAACAACTCGGCGGACAGGGTAAAGATTCCGCTGCTCATGCAGCTTGCAGGAGATGATCATCTCACAGATGTAAATGCATCAAAGAGGTTCTTCGACGGATTAACGGTGGATGACAAAACCCTGCATATCTATGAGAGGTTGTATCACGAAATCTACAACGAGAAAGAAGAGCTAAGATCAAGGCCACTACAGGATCTTAGTAAGTGGGTAGATGCCCATCTATGATAAACTTGCTCGGCTCCGTCAGAGGGCGACCGCCTGCCCCGCCTGCGGTGAATTACAAACATAATAAGATGATTTCCGGGAATGGAGGAGGGGAACAGGTAAGTCTTTCATGGGTAATAATATACGAATAGGTGTCAGCACTTGCCTGCTTGGAGAGGTGGTACGCTACGATGGAGCAGACGCCATGGATCCGTATGTGAGCAGTGTTCTGGGTCAATTTGTAGAACTTGTCCCGGTTTGTCCTGAGGTGGAAGCAGGTTTTGGAATTCCCCGCGAGCCGGTCCAATTGGAGGGGGATGCCGATTCACCGCACATGGTAACCGTCAATACGGGCAAGGATTTGACTTCAAAGATGCTCTCCTGGACAAGACGGCGGGTAAGAGAACTTGAAAAAGAGGGGCTTTGGGGTTTTATTTTCAAAAGCAAGTCACCTAGCTGCGGCATAGAAAGGGTAAAGGTTCATACAGAAAGGCAAACGCCGGTAAAAAAAGGGAGGGGCCTTTTTGCCAGGGCATTCATGGAACATTTTCCCCTCATTCCGGTTGAAGAAGAAAGCCGGCTCCATGATCTCAGGATAAGAGAGAATTTTATTGAACGCATCTTTACGCTGGAGCGGTGGCGGCGCACCGTGGCCAAGAGAAAGAGCCTGGGAAGTCTCATTGAATTTCACACTGCACAAGAACTGCTGATCCTCAGCCACAGCCTTCCACTTTACAGGGAAATAGGCAAGCTGGTAGCCGCGGCTAGAGGCAGAAAATTGTCAGAGCTGTATGCCGGGTACCAAGAGCTGCTTGTGAAGGCATTGCGAATGAATACCACAACAAGAAAACATTTGAATGTCCTCCAGCATGTACTGAGTAAATTCAAGAAAAAGCTCACTACTGAAGAAAAGCAAGAGCTACTTGAAACCATAGAAAAATACCGCAAGGGTGATGTTCCACTGCTTGTTCCCGTAACCCTTCTGAATCATTATACAAGAAAATATGAGCAGTCCCATCTGTACAGACAACTCTACCTTAATCCTCACCCGGTGGAGCTTAAGCTCAGAAACCATGCCTGATCACTACTTCTCATGAACTGCTGGGCTCGTATAGTCTTCTCGTCCAACCCACTTTACTAAACATTGTTGTTTTTTAACGAATTGAATTTATCAGAGTACTGCAGAACCGCCCACACAAAAGAGGAATGGCTCCATGTAAGCGGGGAGACAGAGAGGGGGGAGCCGTTTAGAGGGTGTACCTGTTCTGCAAGCACACCAGAAGGGAGAGCATTCTTCACACACCATTCAAGGTAAGGCAATGCTTCATGAAGTTCCTGAAGATTTTCGGCTCGAGCGATGAAATACTCCCCTAACCAGAGCGTTGAGATAAACCAGGGATTGCCTGGAATATCCGGCGGGGTGTCGCTCTGCCGATGATAAATATCATTCTTGTATCTGGCACAGCCCCCAACAGGCGTTTTAAGCCATAATTGCTGATGTATTGCCTCCATTGTTTGCACCATCCGTGGATCTCCGGGAGACAATACTCCCACAATAGCAAGTCCGGACAGACTGACATCGATCACTTCATCAAGTTCATATCCTTTACCTTTTCTGTAACCGGAACGGGCGTACCTTTTCAGATCATTGTGGTACAGATACTTAGTAAGTCCTTCTTTCATTTGATCGGCAACTTTGTCATATTTCTCTGCCCTTGAGACATCCTGAAAGAGCCTTGCAAAATTCGCTGCTGCCCTGAGGCCGGCAATTACTGCTGCGACCGTAAAGGCATGCACTCCGAAACGCTCTTCCCAGAGATCATAGCAGGGGATGGGCAGTTTAGTCTCGGGATCGCGGCTAGCCACCATAAAGTCAGCAGGCTTTTTAATAAGCTTATCATATAAAGGCCTGATAAATTCTATGTCTTTGGAACTTTCAAAGTGTATCCAGAGTGCCCAGAGAATAAAAGCAGTCGAGTCCTCCTGTATCGGGAGCACTGCCTTTCCATCCACTAACCAGGGATGCCAGTTGCTGGCTAGTGATCCATCAGGATTGTAGTGCTGGTAAAGATATCCTTCCTCTGACAGGACACGGGCGCAAAAGTCGTAAAATTTCATGCATACATGAGTGTAACCGGCCTTTGCCAATGCAGCGGCTACAAAAGCACCATCGCGTCCCCACATATAAGAATACGTGTCTCTTCCGAAGCGGACTATATCCGAATCATTTGCTGCAAGAATTGCTCCCCTGTTGTCTATCTGAGTTCTTAAAATCAGGAGGCTGCGTTTATATAGGTCAATGAAAGATTTTGGCAAGTCTCCAAAGGATCTGGATTCTTTTGTGACCCACGCTTCCCAGTACGCCGATGTGCGTTTGATTACTTCATCGGGCGTCTTCTCTATCACATCCCGGTTAAGTTGAGCCACCTCATTGTAATGAGTGCCTGCTGTAATCCAGTAAAAAGCTGTAGCTTTCCCCTCTGGAGGCACATGCAGCCAGATTCCTATGGCAGAGTCAGCAGATCCCCATGCAATCTGGTTTCCATTAAGTATTCCATCTTCGGCATCTTTCCATATTTCTTCCCTCCCCGGCCCCTCCTTGTCGCAACAGGCATAGTGATTTACGCCACACTTTCTGGACTTGCAGCAATTAATGAGAAAGTAGCGATTCGCTTTGTAGTGTATGATTGAACGTGTCCGTGGATCAAAATAAGCCGTGTCTCCGATATCATTGCCATAAAGAACAAAGTCGTGACAGAAAAAAAGCCTTACCTGGCGCTCATCTCCCTGCAGATTCATCACCTCGATCTTTTTAACATACATGTTCGAATCCACATCAATCACATCATGGCAATGCAGTCTGAGACCCAGGGGCCCGTTTTTCAGAAAGACCTTTGTAACAAGGCTGTCATCATGATACCTTAGATCCCTTTCCCAATCCGGACCCATCCAGGAACAGCACCCATCCACCCACACTCCGAAACGGAAAGGGGCTCCTTTTGAATGGTTTTCCTGCCCTATGAAGGGGAAATACACGTCCCTGATTTGATAATCTGAGTCAAAATTAAAAAGAAGATTGCCGTTGCTTACTGGAATATCTTTGGGCATAAGTTTCCTATATGGCTATCGTACTATGAATATGAGGTTCAGATGGAGGATAGACGTCTGAGAGCCTGTTGCAACTTTTTGATACTTTATGGCTGTCGGTTATTTGATTATATAAATCTAAATATTTATAGGCCATACTTGTTAAGGAAAAATGATTCAACACATGTCTCCGGCATTCCCGAGGATCAATATTGTGGATGAAGTCAACTGCTTCAATCATAGCGTCCATGGAATCCACCACAAACCCTGTTTTTCCATTTACTATTATTTCCGGAACAGCCCCTTTATTCAATGCGATGACCGGCGTGCCGCATGCCATCGACTCGACAGGTACAAGCCCGAATGGCTCACCCCATTGTATGGGGAATAAGGTAGCTCTCGCATGCTGGTACCATTGCTTTTTATGGGCGCTGTTGAGTTCTCCGATGTAAATAATCTGTTTGTCGCAATCCAGTAACAGCTTTATCACCCTGTTATAATAGTCATTGCCAACCGGATATTTACCAACTTCAACACACAGGTCTACAGAATCCTTAAAGCTTGCAAAATATTCTCTGTCAGCGGGTTTGTTCTGGACGCAACCGGCGATGATAAGTCTAGTGCCTGTTCTTTTGGCAGTTTCTATGGCCTTGTCCTGCCCCTTGTCACGAGTTATCCTCCCGATAGTGAATAAATAGCTTCCTTTATCCGATTCCTTTTTTACCGGGTATTGTTCCACGTCAATTCCGTGGTAGATAACATTTGATCTGTTGATCAAGTCATGATACTGCCTTTTTTGATATTCGCTGATCGAGGCGCAATATACAAGGGGAGATGCCAGAGGATTACACCAACGCTGGTAAGCTCCTTCCAACAAGCTGTCTTTTGCTGGCACATGAAGGGTCATCACAATGGGTACATCCATTCTGAATGCGCTGTCATAAATAAACTCAACCGCTTTTGCATCATGCGCGTGAATGACGTCAATATCGCCTATCTTTGCCCTGGCCAATGTCCTTGAAAGGTGTAAATTCATTTTCTTACGCCGTTCCCGGGTATTATCGCTCCAGTACTCGCCGATGCTTTGATCAACGGTCACGTAATGTTCTCCGGTGACTCTGGAATCGCCTGAACAGGCAACGATTGACCGGTGACCTAAAGAATGGAGTCCTTTATCTATGTTATAGATGATCGTTTCTATAGGGCCATACCCAATGTCAGGCCTGATGGGCTGGTTTATGGTTGCCACTTGGAGCACTGTCAGTTTGTTTTGTTTTGTCTTTATTGTCATTGAAAAACTCTCCGTATCTGGCCAGGAACTGACCGTCAGATTTCCCATAAGATGTCTCTTTATGAAACAAGAATGTCTCGGGGCTTTAAATGTGGGCGGAAAAACGCTTTTCTTTTTCACCAGGCCTGCGGCGAATAATATTGCCCATACCGGATTGAGTTATCGGTTGTTTGTCTTTAGCTTTGGCTTGATCAACAAGATGATCAAGCATCTTCCTAAGTTTCGCTTCTAATTGATTTCGTGTACCTTCGTTCATTATTGCTCCTTTTTTTGTTCTATATGGCTATGTCCGATATTCTGCCTGTGAATTTTGTCTATCACATTATGGAGAAAGACCTACACATGGCGTGTTATCAGGATATTAGGCAGAACTCGTGCAAGCTACAATCTAAGCCCTTGAGAGCCCGCTGCCTGACTTGTTTCGAGTTAAAAGTGAAAGATATATAGGGAGGAAAGGGATTGATCATTTTTTTAACCTTTGGCGATCCATTCATCAATTACCTCCTTGTCAAATCGCCAGACCCTGCCGATTCGAACTGAAGGGATTTTCCCTTCCTTGGATAATTTGCATATCGTTATTTGGTGCAATTTCAGATACTTCGCCAGTTCTTTTGTTGTCATAATCTTTGCCAAAATAGATTCTCCCCTATCGTGAGCCTTGCCGCTTCGCCCTTGGCATAGAACTTTCCCGTTTGCATAAGCCTTCGGGATATTAGTCCAGCGCTTACATGACCACTACAGCTATGCCGGTCGTGGTCGTGGCAGCACAAGGAACCAGGCAGCAGCTTATCACTACGCACAAGTTAATCCCCTGCGCTCCTCCCGCTATTCATCTCATCTTCTAACTGATCTGCTGTTCGATCAGGAAGAAAACGAACCGGTTGATACTGGCCTGCATAGGCAGGAGGAGAGGGCAGGGGGATTCTCACTTTTTGAGCTCCACAAGCCGGTTGGCACATTCAATCGCCACCTGCCTATCAGGCTCCTTCTCAGTCGGCATTGTCGCCCAGCCCTGTTTTTGCACATATTCGCCCCTTTTCCAGTACTCCAGAGCTTTCAACTCCTTTAGTCGCTCTTGCCGGTTGGGGTCTTTCATAAACTGCGCAACACAGATCGGCGTCAGGCGATCGACTACAGCGGCAGCAGCCATTTGTGATGCCCTGGCTTGGGCAGTGCTGCTTTTTACCACCCATCCTGTTGAAAAAACGACTATAAGCAGAACAATCGCGCCCACACCAATACCCCACACAAACGGTTTTATGTATTCTTTTTTCATCCTGGTTGCCTCCTTTGAATTTGATAGTGTTGACTATCCAGATCTCCATAACTGCAGCGCAGGCTGGAGACCGCTTCCCGAAATCAAAGCCATTGCTTCTAGAGGTTTAAGATAAGAAAACTTCTACCATCGATTAAGACATGCTCGTTCGTAAAGAAAGATGAGGCTGAAAGATAGGAGCATCACGAAAAGGGGAAAACTATCTTCCTTAGCTTTCTTCCATAACCGCCAGGCAGGTTAAATAAAATGATAATTCTACAATACCATCACCAAGTACTTCTTATCACTACTGAAATTAATTATAAATATCTCTATCTTTAATATAAAACATATGCTATATTATTTTTAATACTTTGTCAAGTTTAAATTATTTTAAATATATTTTTTGTTTAATTATATAATTTTTAAGAAAGTTTTTTATGGCATCGGGCAGACAATCCCTGGTATTTTCGGCTTTTCTTGGTAAATAAGATAAGAAAACTCGGCAATGAGTGTTTCAAGAAAATATGGCTTTTCCAACAAACGTTTGGCTTTGTGATCATGACAAAACAGTTGGTGTCCATCCACAAGTAAATATTGGGCGCTGGGGAGCTTTCAACAGGAGGAAGGAGTTAATAATGAAGACACAGCGACAAGCGACTAAACTGCAGGCCCTTCCGGGGTCTGCCAACGGCCTCTGGGATTGGGACGGGAGGTCGGGCAAGGTTTTCTTTTTAGAGCTGAACCTTAAAGCGGCACTTTCCGAAATAAGTGAGTTGAAAGCCAAGCTTGAGGCCGAGAGAGCTTATCTGCAAGATGAAATAAAATTTCAATGCAATCATGAGAACATAATCGGTCAAAGCGAAGGGCTCACTTACGTGCTCTATAAAGTTGAACAAATTGCCCCCACCGACACGACAGTTCTTGTTTTTGGCGAGACTGGAACCGGCAAGGAGCTGGTTGCCCGGGCCATTCACAGCTCAAGTAAGCGCAAAGACCGGGCATTCGTGAAAATGGACTGCGCTACACTGCCTTCAAACCTCATCGAAAGTGAACTGTTCGGCCATGAAAAGGGTGCTTTCACCGGTGCCCATGCCAGACGCCTGGGACGATTTGAAGTTGCCCATGGCGCCACCCTTTTTCTGGATGAAATCGGCGAACTTCCGCTGGAGTTGCAGCCCAAGCTGCTCAGGGTGATCCAGGACGGCGAGTTTGAAAGGTTGGGTAGTTCGCGCACGATCAAAGTTGATGTGCGGATTATCGCCGCCACCAACCGCGATATGGAAGAGGAAGTCAGCAAGGGCCGATTCCGGGAAGATCTATGGTTCCGGTTGAATGTTTTTCCAATAACGGTTCCGCCGCTTCGGGAACGGGTGAGCGATATTCCGCTTCTTGTTGCCTTTTACGTGGACAAGATTTCAAAGAGATTAGGCAAGTCCATTGAGATCATCCCGACGAGTGTCATGGATACTCTGAAAAATTATCACTGGCCCGGTAATGTCCGGGAGCTGGAAAACATCCTCGAGCGGGCGGTGCTCAACTCCTCCGGCCCTAAACTGCGCCTGGTGGATGAGCTGAAAAAACAGCATAAAGATTTGACGATGGCCTGGAAACCCCTGAGGGATGTTGAGCGCAACTATATTATCCGGGTACTTGAGCAGACCCACTGGAAAGTGAGTGGCAAAAACGGGGCTGCAGAAATCCTCGGACTTGACCGCAGCACATTACGCGCCCGCATGCGAAAACTCGGTATACGCAAAGCATAAGGGTGGTTGAACAGTAACCTACTCGCACCCGTCAAGAATACCAGGGACGTGGTCACATGTGACCATTGATCATATATGACCACACCTCAGCCTCATTCATTTCTCTCCTGCAAGTCCTTTATCTCGAAATACTCACTTACAAAACAGGGCATTAAGTAAAATAAAAGCAGACTCCCCTGCCGGGCACGAAACTTGAAGGTAGAATAAACAGGAAGTTTGGTTTTTTGCAGGAACACAGGCGGAGAATTTTCTAGGTTCGCTAATGTATCTAATATTGAAGGTTTTGCCTTGAGGAAAGGAGGGCCTGCATGATCATGCTCAGGATTACAATGAATGTACTTCCGGAAAAGCAGAAGGAGGTTATGCAAACACTTGTCTCAATGATTGAGCCAACGGGAAAGGATAACGGCTGCCTGAGCTGTAAGGCCTTTTGCGACATGGAAGATAAAAACATTTATAGCCTGATCGAGGAGTGGGAAACCCGCGAAGACCTGGACCATCATTTAAGGTCTGAAAGATTTAGCGTTCTGCTTGGAGCAAGGAGTCTTTTGAACGAACCGTCGAAAATTCAAATCCATACGGTATCGCATTCGGAGGGAATAGAGGCTGTCAATGCTGCAAGAGGGAAAAGGAATCTCTAAAGAGAAAGGAGAATAGCTATGCCATGGGATAATAATCCAGGAGAGCGGCAAGGGGACCTCTCAGACCTTCCCGAAATCATCAAGAAGAAGGTGGGAGATTCGCTGAGCTTTGGGAAGGGAGGAAAGCCTGTTTGGCTTATAGGGATCGCAATTGTTGTTGCGATCATCCTGGCTTATACCTCCTTTTACACCATTCCACCCGGCAACCGGGGAGTCATCCTGCGATTTGGCAGGTATTATAGCATCGTCATGCCGGGGCTTCACTTTAAGATCCCTCTTGGGGTCGACACGGTTTTCAAGGTCCACACGGAACAGGTGGACACAGAGAGCTTTGGTTTTAAAAGCGTACGGCCCGGGATTCGGACCCAGTATGAAAAGAGTGCCATGACGGAGCGAGAGTCTCTCATGCTCACCGGAGACCTGAACGTCATTGATGTTGAGTGGATCGTCCAGTTTCGGAGGGAAGATCCCCGGAAATACCTCTTCAACGTACGAGACCCGGTTATGACAATTCGGGATATCAGCGAATCAGTGAATCGCCGCATCGTAGGGAACAGGAGCTTTGACTACGTTCTCCAGAATCGAGAAGAGGTGAACAGGATGGCCCAGGAGGAGCTCCAGAAGATTCTCGATGAGTATGAAACCGGAATTCGCGTTGTCAACGTGAGACTCCAGAACGTAGTGCCCCCAGATCCCGTAAAAGGTGCGTTCAACGAAGTGAACGAGGCACAGCAGGAAAAGGAGAGGCTCATTAACGAAGCCCAGGAGACATTTAACAGAAAGATCCCCAGGGCCAAGGGAGAGGCGGAAAGAACCATCAACGGGGCCCGGGGATTCGCGCTCGAACGAGTGAACCGCGCAAAGGGTGATGTGGCCAGATTCTCGGCCGTTCTCAAAGAATACAGAAACGCGATAGAAGTCACCAAACAGCGCCTTTATTTGGAGGCCTATCGGGCGATTCTGCCCAATGCGAAGCAGATCTACATTATTGATAGTGAGCAGAAAGGCCTTCTGCCGCTTCTTCAACTGAATCAGCAGGTCACGAAAGGAGGTGAAATCCCATGAAACGAATGGGAGCTTTTTTAGTCGTTGTTCTCGTTATTTTTTTGATTGTCTTGATTTCAGGCGTCTTTTACACGGTTAGGGAATGGGAACAGGTGGTGATCACTCAGTTTGGAAGACCGATCGGGAAACCAAAGACCGAAGCCGGACTCAAATTCAAGATCCCCTTCATTCAGGTAGTAAATCGCTATGAGAAACGGCTCATGAGGTGGGATGGGGACCCCAAAGAGATACCCACCCGAGACAAGAGGTTTATCTACGTCGATACAACCGCCCGATGGCGAATTGTGGATGCGCAGAAATTTCTCGAGGTCCTTGGTACTTACTCCCAGGCATATGCCAAGCTGGATGACATCATTGACGCGGTTCTCAGGGATTATGTTTCGGCTAATCCTCTGGTGGAGCTTGTCAGGACCACAAACGAGATGCTGACCGTGGAGGAGGTGGAAGGAAAGGTCCTCTCCCCTTTCCGGGAATCAACCGCCCCGGAAACCGTTCGTCTGGGGAGAGAAAAAATCACCCGTGCGATTCTGGCCGAGGCTTCAAAGGCCATGTCCGCCTTTGGTATGGATCTGGTCGATGTTCGCATCAAACGGATTAACTACGTGGAGCAAGTCCGTAAGAAAGTTTACGAACGGATGATATCGGAACGAAAGCGCAAGGCCGCCCAGTTTCGGTCAGAGGGAGAGGGCAAGAAAGCAGAGATCCTCGGTCAGATGGAGAAGGAGCTGAAATCGATCGTTTCGGGAGCATACCGGACCGCGGAGGAAATCCGTGGAAATGCGGATGCCAAGGCGACCAAGATTTATGGAGATGCCTACGGTGAGGATCCGGCGTTCTACGCCTTTTTCAAGACCCTGGAGACGTACAAAGAGGCTCCTTATAAGAACGCCTTTGTTATTCTTGGAACTGACTCTGACTACTACCGGTTTTTGAAGACTATCCCCAAATGAGCCCGGTGCGGGATGAAAGGGGGAATATGCCTCCCAATAGAAATAAAAAGCCCAAGGAAGATTTAATAGACAAGGCTCGCTCTCTCTTTGGTTCCCAGACCTCCCGGGGGAAAAAGAGTTCCTTGCCTCCCAAGACTCATTTCAGCATATGGTATTTTTTGATCGCCTTTCTCCTTATTACCTACACGCAACAATACTTTTTTGCTGGAAAAGTGGAGACGATTCCCTACAGCCAGTTTAAACAATATATAGCCGAAGGCACCTTGAGTAAATTGACCATCGGACCGGAAAACATCAAGGGAACGCTGAAAGGGAAAGGAAGAAAGCCGGGCCAGGACCAGAGGTTCACCACGGTTCGAGTGAGTGATCCCGACCTGGTGAAAGATCTGGATGAACACAAGGTCATTTACTCCGGGCACTATGAGAGTAAATTCCTGGGCAGGATTCTCTCCTGGATTATCTACATGGGCATTTTTTTCCTTATCTGGCGATTTATTATGAAAAGGATGGCCCCGGGGATGGGGGTCATGTCTTTTAGCAAGAGCAAAGCCAAGATTTTTGCCGAGAGTGAGACGAAGGTCACTTTCGCCGATGCCGCTGGAATCGACGAGGCCAAAGAGGAGCTTGAGGAAGTCGTGGAATTTTTGAGTACTCCAGAGAAATTTCAGAAACTGGGAGGGAGGATTCCCAAGGGGGTGCTTCTGGTCGGCCCTCCGGGTACCGGCAAGACCCTCCTGGCCAAGGCTGTGGCCGGGGAGGCAAAAGTACCTTTCTTCAGCATCAGCGGGTCCGAGTTTGTGGAGATGTTCGTGGGCGTGGGAGCAGCCCGTGTTCGCGATCTTTTCTCTCAGGCTACTGCCCAGGCCCCTTGCATCATCTTCATAGATGAACTGGACGCGTTAGGGAAAGCCCGGGGAATCAATGTAATGGGTGGGCATGACGAGCGAGAGCAAACCCTCAACCAGCTCCTGGTGGAGATGGATGGATTCGAATCGAATAAAGGGGTCATCATCATGGCCGCCACTAACCGGCCGGAGATCCTGGATCCTGCCTTGTTACGCCCGGGGCGCTTTGATCGGCAGGTCCTTGTAGACCGCCCGGATATCAACGGGCGAGAAGCCATCCTGAAAATCCATTCCAAAAATGTTCTGTTAGGTCCCGAGATTGATCTCCGTAAGCTTGCCGGCCGTACCCCAGGCTTTGTGGGAGCTGATCTGGCCAACCTGGTCAACGAGGCAGCTTTGCTGGCTGCCCGAAAAAATGAGGACAAGGTTGCACCTGAAGATTTCGACGAGGCCATCGACCGTGTTGTTGCGGGTCTACAAAAAAAGAACCGGGTGATAAATTCGCAGGAGAAAGAAATTGTTGCTTTTCATGAGTCCGGACATGCGATCGTGGCTGAATCTGTTGACCATGCCGACCCGGTGCACAAAATCTCCATTATTCCGCGGGGAATAGCGGCCCTCGGCTATACCCAACAACAACCCACTGAGGACCGCTACCTGATGACCCGCTCGGAGCTGCTGGACCGGCTGGCCGTCCTTTTGGGAGGCAGGGTCGCAGAGGAGCTGGTTTTCGAAGAAACCTCGACGGGTGCCCAGAACGACCTGCAGCGAGCCACAGAGATTGCCCGGTCCATGGTTACAGAGTACGGCATGAGCGATCGCCTGGGCCTGGTGAGCTATGAGCGCCCCCGTCAGCCTATTTTCCTCCCGGAAAATTTTGCTCCGGCTAAAGCCTACAGTGAAGAAAAAGCAGCCCAGATTGACGAGGAGATCAGCCGGTTCGTCGAGGAAGCCCATCAGAGGGTGCGAAAAATCCTCCTGGAGCGGCGTAACGTTCTGGATGATTTGGCCCATCTCCTCTCGCAGAAGGAAAGTGTACAGGGAGAGGAACTCAGAAAAATGTTGTCCGAATCTACGCCTGGAATGGTAACTTCACCGCCCGGGCAGCCATCCTGAAAATACAAAAGCAAACCCCTATCCAGGCTTGGTGATATCTAATCTTCCGGAATCCTGGGGAGGGGTTGTCGCATACGCTTAATGCGACTGCGCAAGCGCTTTTCATCAAGACGGCGTCTTTTGGATTGGACTGTGGGTTTTGTGCTCCGGCGGTATTTGGGTTTGACAGCCGCCCTGCGAATCAACGCAGCAAGCCGTTCTCTTGCATCCTGGCGGTTTCGTTCCTGGGTACGGAACCGCCGTGCTTCAATAAGGAGGACCCCTTCTTCAGTGACGCGTTTCCCGGCCAGGCGGAGGAGACGCTCGCGCACATCATCAGGCAGAGAGGGGGAGCGGGCCACATCAAAGCGAAGCTGGACGGCCGTGGCGACTTTATTGATATTCTGCCCACCCGGTCCTGAGGCGCGGACAAAAGTCTCGCTGATTTCACGTTCATCAATCTCAATAGAGGGCGTAACTCTAATCATGGTTTTGCATGCCTGGCCTGACGCTTAGACGAACTCTTTTTCCTTGAACAGATCAGTTAGTCAAGGAAGGTCTTGATCAAAATCAGCTGGAGCTTCACATTTAACTCGGTTGCACTTTTTAGGTGCACAGGATGAGTAAGTGATCCGACAAATAAGAAGCCAGCCTTACAAAAGAGAAGATACAGAAAAGCATGCTCAAAGCAAAGAGAATTCTGCCCGGTTCCCATCGACTCGGGGAACTTGTTCCATCCCAAGGTTTCGCAAAGGAGAGCAAGTTCACAGGTCTCTTTCTGCTCGAAAGCGGGAAGGCCTCTGGTCCTACAAGAGTTTTGGATTCACATCAGAAAGGGGAAAGGATCTTTTTGTAATCTTTTATTGGTAGGATAACCGCAGTGGTGTTTCCTTTCTCATCCACTATGTATTGTTCGTTGGCAGGGGGAGCCATCAGACAATTCTCCTTGTTGATGGGTTCTGAAATGGATATTCCCCCCTCAAAAGGGGGGTATAGATAAGAATATCTTTACTTTGCCCGGAAATCAACGAGAATCCTTGAAATTAAGCTTTCCTTCGAAAAGCATACATGTTAATATATTTTAAATATGTGATTTTGCTTAATATACTAAACAGCAAGCAAGGGTGCAATTATGGATTCAATCAAGATCATTTCAACCGTTGAAGAAGATGGAAAGCTTCGCATCCCCCCGGAATTGAAGCTTGAAAAGGGAAAGGTGCAAGTTGTAATTACGCCTCTTAAGGATACAAAAGAGAGGGAAATCCCTCTTTTCCATTCTGACCACTCATGCGGCAAACTAATTGTTGGCTCTCTTAGGAGAGAGAACATCTATGATGTGGAAGATAGCTCCCTCTTGACAAGGGCCGATAAGAAAGTAATGGTGCGGTAGATCGACTGCTTTACAATGGTTAAAAGATGGATATCCAAATTGACCCACACGCTCTAGAAAGAGCTGAGGAACGCGGTACTAATGAAGAAGAGATAAAGGAGGTTATTGAGACAGGTACTGAGATACCTGCCAAACACAGACGATTTGGGAAAGCAAAGGTATATAAATTCAAGCAGGAACGCCACGGGAAATATTATGAACAGAAACGAGTTGAAGTGTTTTATATAATTGAAGAAAATTTAATAATAACGGTAACCGTATATGTATTTTACGGTAAATGGGAGCTCTAAAATGCACGTTTCTTACAACGATAGAACAGATCTTCTCTATATCCGGTTAGACGATAAAAAGCAGGATGTGATCAACAGGCGAGTATCGGATGATGTTGTGCTGGATATTGGTGAAGGGAATAAAATTATCGGCATCGAAATCCTCGACGCTTCCATGCATGTTACTCTGGATCGCCTATTGCCTGTTAAATATAAAGTTTCAAAGGCAGCTGTTTAGAAATCATTTGACCATCCTTAACATCAGTCCAGTAACTTTCCTGCGTTGATTTTGCTA
>Ga0180301_10002343_pt1 | contig 14871 bp, 15 predicted proteins | sample GuaBasSediGuay16_FD_121797 | JGI IMG/M metagenome (GOLD analysis project Ga0180301, IMG submission 121797) | Subseafloor sediment microbial communities from Guaymas Basin, Gulf of California, Mexico - Guay16, Core 4569-2, 12-15 cm | ecosystem: Environmental > Aquatic > Marine > Hydrothermal...
CATCTCTGCGATAAGCTGATTAGTGAAGGATGCGAGGTTCGAGGCCTCTTCCTCCCAGAGGAGCCAGCCGGCGCCTTAGAACGTATTGGAGTGGAGGTTTGGAGAGGTGACCTCACAAAGCCTGAAACGCTCAAAGGAATAGCCGAGGGCGTGGACATAGTTTTTCACCTGGCTGCGCGTGTATCCTACTGGGGCCGGAAAAAACTGTTCTTCGAGGTAACAGTTGATGGAACAAGAAACCTTTTGCAAGAGTGTACACGGGTGAAGCGACTCGTTTACTTTAGTAGCATTGCCGCTTACGGTGTAGGGCGCCACATGAAGGGCTTCACCGAAGACGAGGAGCTGGTTAAGACGGGAATACCATATGGCGACTCAAAAATAGAAGCTGAGAAGATCGTTAGGGAGTTCCACGAGAGGAAAGGCGTTGAATACACTATTCTGAGGCCAAGCAATGTGACTGGTCCGGGAAGCGTGTGGGTGCGAGACGTGCTAGACGTGCTAGACGCCTACTCGAGGAGGGCAGTAACATAAAGTGAAACTTTCGAAACATTATATACTTTCATATGCATGGTAAGTTTGATTGAAATGGAGCGGCTTTATAGAACTGGTGAGGCGGCAAGCTTTTAGGAGTTCATCCTATGACTCTTAGAAGGTGGATTAAGGCTGGGAAAGTTAAGGCTAAAAGAACTGTTGGTGGAGAATTTAGAGTATCTGAGAGCGAAATTATGAGGCTTTTAGGGGAGGGAGAAGTTGTTTCTAGGGCTGCTATCTACGCAAGGGTTTCTTCAAGTGACCAAAAAGATGATTTAGAAAGACAAGTTAAATATTTGCAGGAATATTGTTCAGCTAGAGGCTATAAAGTCATTGAGGTTTTGACGAACGTAGCTAGTGGTTTAAATGAGAAGCGTAGAGGTTTAAGAAAGCTATTCAAACTTGTTGAAAGTACATCTGTGGATATCGTAGTTTTAACTTACAAAGATAGGTTGACAAGATTCGGGTTCAGCTACCTTGAAAAGTTTTTGTTTTTTAAGCCTCATAGAGTTAAGGTTGAGGCGATTTTTGGAGAAGAGCCAAAAGATATGCGACAAGAACTTGTTGAGGGCCTAATAGCGATTATAACATCTTTTGCTGATAGACTTTATGGAATGAGAAGCCATAAGAAGAAGAGGGTTGTTGAAAATGTCAAAAAAGCAATTAGAGACTGTTAGGCTTACAGCAAGCTTCAAGCTTCCCCCTCAAACCAGGTTAGGAAGTTTGTTTACTATTTACAAGCAAATATTAAACGAACTGCTAGGTTATATATCATTTAGGAACATATCTTCTTTTAAAAGGCTTAAAAAAGAGAAGTATTATGAGTTAAGGCATAAATATCCTGATTTGCCTTCCCATTATGTTTATACTGCTTGCCAAATGGCTTGCTCAATCTACAAGTCTTTTAGGAAGCTTAAACGCAAGGGTAAAGCTAAAGGAGATAAACCTGTGTTTAAAAGAGATGTTGTTATGCTCGACGACCACTTATTCTCCATTAACTTAGAAAAAAGGGATGCAAGCATAGCTACTTTAAATGGGAGAGTTAAGGTTAAGCTTCTACATGGAAAATATCATGAAAGGTTTAAAGATTGGAGAATTGGGCAAGCATGGTTAATTAAGAAATGTAATGGTTTGTTTTTGAATGTTGTCTTCTCGAAAGAAGTTGAGTTAAGAAATGTAATAGATGTTGTTGGTGTAGATGTTAATGAGAATAATGTTACGTTAGCTTTGCTTGATGATTTTGATAAGAAGATTACGAAGGAGAAAACTATTAGGACTGCTTACTTTCTTAAGCGTAGAAAAATACAGTCAAAAATTAAGACTGGGAAAACTAGGAGGAAGCTCTTAGCTAAATATGGTGAGAGGGAGAAAAATAGGGTTTTGGATGTTTATCATAAGGTTGCGAACTGGATTGTTAAAAAAGCATTGAAAAACAATTCTGCAATAGCACTTGAGAACCTCAAAAATATTCGAAGAAAAATTAAAATATTCTAGTGAGATGAATGGAAGGCTACATAGATGGAGCTTCCGCAAACTCCAATTAATTATTGAATATAAGGCTAAGTTGAATGGAGTTCCCGTAATTTATGTTGATGCTAAGGGAACTTCTCGCACATGCCCGATATGTGGGGAAAAGCTAAGCCCGAATGGGCATAGAATCATGAAATGTAAGAAATGCGGCTTAGAAGCAGATAGAGACGTTATAGGTGCATGTAACATTAGGTTAAGAGGATTAGAAAAGATAGATGTGCGGAGTTCCGTTCCCCGCAAAAGCCCCTCAATGAAACCAGAGGGGGGAAGACTCCCGCTAACAATTATTATCAAATGTTCCAAAGTTAGCGAGAGTCAGAACGGCGGGACAATGACGTGGACAATTCAAGGGCTAAGAGAGAGCTAAAATGGAGGACGAAGCAGACGTATCAAAGCCTCTTCAACGAAATTTCTGAATGGGTAAGAAAGGAGTACATGGGAAAATAGGTTCCATTGACGACGCTGCCCAGTAGCCTTAAACAGCTAAAATTAAAATCCAAGGAGTTTTAAGGCCTCTTCAACCTCTCCCCTTTCCGGGAGGGCCTCTTGGGCTCCAAGCTTAGTCGTTGATATGGCCGCAGCAACGTTGGCAAACCTAACAGAATCATCCACATTCTTTCCCTCCGCTAAGGCTACCGCTAAAGCACCGCTGAAGGCGTCGCCGGCCCCGGTAGTGTCAACCGCTTTAACCTTAAATGGAGGAATGTGGACGCTTCTCTCTGCGTTAACAAGGAACGCTCCTCTCTCGCCCAAGGTTATGACCACGTTGTCCACTCCTCTCTCCACGAGAATCGTGCCGGCTGTTGCAGCATCCTTCAAATCTCTTATTTTAACCCCTGTAAGCTCTTCGGCTTCAACCCTGTTGGGGGTTAGAACAGTTACCTTCTCCAGCAGCTTCTCTGGGAGCGGATGAACTGGAGCCGGCGTCAAAACGACCCTTACACCATGCCTCCAAGCTTTCTCCGCAGCGTAGATCACCGTTTCTATGGGGATTTCAAGTTGAAGGGCCACAGCCCCAGCCTCCCTGAAAACCCTCTCAGCCCTGTCGACGTCTTCCCTTGAAACTTTCCTGTCGGCTCCAGGGGCAACGGCTATAATGTTCCTCCCCTCCGAATCTACAAGTATCAACGCTACACCAGTCTGCTCCTCCTCATCCTCAACCAAGTACTCCACTGAAACATCATTCTTAACGAAGTTTTCCCTCAGGAAGCCTCCCCAGTAATCTCTTCCAACCCTACTCACTATGAAAACCTTTGCTCCAAGTCTTGAGGCAGCGACAGCTTGGTTAGCCCCTTTCCCCCCCGGAGCAACCTTAAACCCCTTACCTATAACGGTCTCCCCCAACCTAGGCATCCTATCCAGCTGAACGGTAAAATCCACGTGGCTGCTTCCGACAACCACAACGCATCCTGCCAACGTGCCCATACCTCTTATACTCCCTTCAAACCCCCTTTGAAACCTCCTCTTCGTTAACACTAATGTTTTTCCTCCATTTTAGCCAGCACGCCTATTGAAACCTCCTTCATTCCCCCTCTACCGCCTTTCTTGCTAAGGATGTTTTTCTCATTGTTTTTTTATGTAGAAGAAATTATTAGTGCGTTTTGATACTTATTTCTGTGGATATTCCTCAAGGGAGGTTATCTTGTTGGAAGGTGGAAGCGGTGAGTCAGGCATCTCTCTTCTGTCGCCAGAGTTCGTCCACAGGCATGTCAGGTCGTTGGAGTCTATTGTCGAGAACGTGCGGGCAGGACTCGACTCTGCAGTGTCGCGCAGCCTTGAACTCCTGAAGCGTAGGATATTAGATATGAGGGAGGACGTCAGCAGGGAGGTTGTTTCAAAAGTTAGAATTCAATTTGCATCCGAATTAATAAAGAATGTTTTTAGCGAAGCCGTGTCGGGCGTTGTAGACGAGATCGCCCGCAATACAATGGAGGAGGTTACGTCTGCTACCGAGGCTGAACTGGAGGCCTTCAGGGATGCATTAGCCCGCTTCGCCGAGGAATTCACTGAAGCGCTAAGCAGAGAGGAAGCTAGGCTAGTTGAGGAAATATCAAGGCTTGACAGAGAGCTTACCGAACGAGAGAGGCTACTGAAGGAAAGCTCCGAAGCCCTGAGGCGGAGGGAGCTAGAGCTAGAAGAAAAAAGGCGTGAGTTAGAATCTATCAGACAGGAGTTAGAGGCGAAAAGGGTCGAAGTTGAGAAGGCTAAGGGAGAACTCCAGGAGCTGGTTAAAAACCTTGAATTGGAAAGGGAAAGGTCTAGTTACCTTTCTAAAATGCTTGAGGAATCCAGAGAGGAAGTTTCAAGGCTAAAGGCTGAAGAAGAGGCGATGAAGAAGCGTATTCAGGAACTCAACAGCGAAAGGGAGAGCTTAGAAAAGCTGCTTGAAGAGAGTAGCACGCTGCTTAAGGAGAGGGAGGCCCTTCTAAGGGAAAGGGAAGAAGCCTTAAGAGGGATTGAAAAGGAACTTGAGGCTGCCAAGCTTGAATACGAGGCTACTCAAGCTCGCCTTAAAGAAGAACAAGAACGCTCCAACAAGTTGCTTAAGGAGCTTGAAACCGCTAAGGCTGAAATTGAAAGGTTGAGGGCTGAGGAAGCGGAGGCGAGGGCAAGAGTTGAGGAGGCTACTAGGCAGCTTGCCGAGCGCGAGCGTGCCTTGGAGGAGGCTACTAGGCAGCTTGCCGAGCGCGAGCGTGCCTTGGAGGAGGCTACTAGGCAGCTTGCCGAGCGCGAGCAAGCCCTGAAGGAAGCCACTAGAGCGTTGGAGGAAAAGAAGAAGGAGCTGAGTGAGAAGGAGCAAGAGCTCGAGCTACGGAAAGCCGAGCTGGAAAAGGTGAAGCGTGAGCTCGACTTAGCTCGGGAAGAGTTCTTGGCAACCCGTGAGCGCCTCGAAAAAGAACGTATGCGTGTAGCGGAGCTTGAAGGTAAGCTCGAGGGGGCTCAGCGTGAAATAACAATGTTCACCGAGCAGATCAGAACCCTTGAGGAGATGCTCAAGGAAAGGGACAGCATAATAGCAGCTGGAGAAGACCGGTTAAGGCTTAAGGAGAAGGAGATCGAAAGGCTTCAATCCATTATCGAAGAAAGAACTAAAGATTTGGAGGTTAAGGAGGAGGAGCTTGAATTCCACAAGACCCTCCTCTCCGAACTGGAGGGAGAAGTTGAAGGGCTACGTAAGGAAGTTGAGGAGTTAAGGAAGCGTCCTGAAGTTGACCCTGAAGTTTTAGCTGAGAAAGAACGCATGTTAAGGCTTAAGGAGGAGGAGCTTGAAGGGCTACGTAGAACAGTCAGCCTGCTAGAGAGGAAAGTGGTGGAGGTTAGGGAAGAAATCGACAGCAGGGTTAAGGAGCTTGAGAGCAAAAACAAGGAACTCGAGAAGATTAAGGAAGAGCTTGAAAGGGAGAAGAAGAAGAGGGAGGAGCAGCTTGAACGCTATAAGGGTGCCATGATGCTTGATCCAAAATTCAAGGTGTACTTCATAATAGAGTCTCTGAAGAAAATAACATTTAGTAATCTTCAAAAGGCAACAGGGATCGCGCCAGCCGAACTCCAAGCAACCCTAGCATGGCTTGAACGCGTAGGAATGGTGAGGATCGAAGGGGAAACCGTTTACCTTAACAGGTAATAACCTTTCTTTTAAAGGAGCTACCCAGCAGAATTAACCACATTAACACCCACTTAACATTAGCTTTCCACCTAGGGCGAGAAAGAGCGAGGAAATGAGCAACTCAAAGTTAGGGGTGTTAATAGTCACAGTTTAGGCAGATTCTCCTTCCACAGTACTCGCAACTGGTTGAGTGCTCTGTGCAAACTGGTCGGCCGCAGTCTTCGCATATTTCCTTTGTTTCCTTTCCACATATGTAGCACTTGTACTCTTGGAGAAGGAACAACCAGCTCATTTTTACTCCTCCTGAAAGGAGGCAGGCCAACCAAATATTTGAATTTAATGTTTCAAAGGAAACTTTTCCTTTAAACTTTGAGGTGGTTGCAACATTCCATCGGCTAAGCTTAGAAACGCTCCCTTAGAGGTTGCAGCTTTAAGTTAGGCGGTGCTAGCTTATGGCTCCTTCAAAGATCTTGTAGAGTTTTTCGTAAGCTTGACGTTTCTGTGCATCTTTAGCCGTCCATCTTCGCGCTTTACCGAATACCTCAATAAACATCTCCTTATCCTTTTCCAGAATAACGTTGCAGAGTTGCTGTATAACGCACGTAACACCTTTAACGGTCTTCTTAAACTCTTCATTCTCCATTTGGATGTCAGCGTAGACTAGGGGGTTTTCCTGGAGGACGCTTTCTGATAGGATGAGTTGGATGCTGAACGTCGTTCCTGAAAACTCCATCAGCCTCTCCACCTCCTCACCCGTGTCTGCAAGATACGCTGTGAAGGCGATGTTTAGGAAGTGGGGGAGGGCGAGCGTTAACGCAACCATCCTGTCATGTGTCTCCTTGTCGGAGAATATCACCTTAGCACCGTCACGAGCAAAGTAGTCTGCAAGCCATCTGGCAGCTTCCTCGTGCCCCTTCAATGGGATCACAATAACCCTCTGCCCCTCGATCCCCCTAGCCCCAGGTCCAAACATAGGATGGAGGCTGACAGCCCTATAACCATGCTTCAACCCTTCTCTCCCGATGACGTCTGGTATCTCCCCTTTCACGGATGCCACGTCGAAGAGGAGGGCATTCCTTCTCACGAAAGGGGACACCATCCTGACCGTTTCCACCACCGCGCTTACAGGGACGGAAACCATAACGATGTCTGCATCCCTCACTGCTGCGGCAGCATCCGAAGCATAGCTCACACCTATGCTTCGAGCTACGTTAGCTAGCCTTTCAATGTTCCGCGCCCATAGGATAACGTCACATCCCTTCATCCTAAAGTACCTTGCAAACCAGGACCCCATCCTCCCTGAGCCGCCTAAAATTGCAACCCTCACCCTTCCTTTCCTCCAATAATCCTTTCCTGCACTTTAACCGAGTACTCGATAAGCATCTCAGCTATCTTACCGCAGAACTCCGGGTCTAACCCCATCCTTTCAGCCTCCTCCCTAACCCTCGAAACAACAGTTTTCTCAACGTCTAAGTCTCTGAGCGGAACCCCCATCCTCCTCTTAACCTCACCCAGCCTTTCCACGAGCTCAACCCTCCTCCTAATAGCCTTCAAGACGTCTAAGGTCGCATCCATTATCTGCCTCCTTAACTCGTCAACCTCACCCCTTTCCTCACTCAACCTTTTCACCGCCTTAAGACTGGAGGTATTAACCCCAATGTTATGGCGTGGTCCACCAGGACCATGGAGACAACAGCCTCAACAACAGGGACCGCCCTCGGAACGATGCACGGGTCATGTCTCCCCTTAACCCTTATGAACACCTCTTCCATCCGGGACAAATCTACGGTCTTCTGAGGCTTAGATATGGAAGGAGTCGGCTTAAAGGTGACCCTGCACTTAATAGGCATACCGGTGCTTATCCCGCCGAGGATCCCTCCCGCATTGTTAGACTCGGTAACCACCTTACCGTCCTCAAGCCTGAAGGGGTCATTATGTGACGAGCCCCACATGTCGGCGGCTTTAACCCCTGAGCCGAACTCGACTGCTTTAACGGCTGGAATAGAAAACAACGCCTTGCTGAGATCTCCCTCAAGACTGTTGAATATCGGGTTCCCAACGCCCGGTGGAAGACCTGTTACCCTGCACTCCACCACCCCGCCCACACTATCCCCCTGCGACCTTGCCTTCTCGATCACCTTAACCATCCTGGCTGCTGCATCCGGGTCAGGGCACCTGACAGGGTTACCGTACCTCTCAGCTATCCCCTCATCGCTTACTTCCGGAGCACTCACCCCTCCAATTTTGATGGTGTACGCCTCCACCCTTACACCTAAAACCTCCTCTAAAACCTTCTTGGCAACGGCGCCACCCATGACAAGCGAAACGGTAACGCGGCCGGAAAATCTCCCTCCACCCCTAAAATCGTTAAACCCGCCATACCGCACCCTAGCGGTGTAGTCTGCATGTCCAGGACGGGGCTTATCCTTAATCTCATAGTACACGCTTGAATCAACGTCGGTGTTCCAGACAATCATGCATATAGGGGCACCGGTAGTGTACCCGTCAAAAACCCCTGACAGGATCTCCACCTTATCCATTTCAACCCTACTGGTTGAAATCCCTCCTCCACCAGGCCTCCTCCTGTCGAGCTCTCTTTGAACGTCTTCCTCGGATAGCTCTAATCCGGCGGGGCACCCATCCACCACGGCTCCAATACACTTACCGTGGCTCTCCCCGAAGGAAACCAAAACAAAGTTTTTCCCGAAAACGTTTCCTCCCAACATCAAACCCTCCTGAAGTTGGCGCCAAGCTTAACCATATCCTCTATAAACTCCGGGTACGATACATCCACAGACTCCTCCCCTACGACGACCGTTTCGCCATCTGCTACCAGCCCCGCGACAGCGAGAGCCATGAAAACACGGTGGTCCCGGTGGGCGTCTACAATGCCCCCCTTCAACCTTCCCCCCTCCACAATCAGTCCATCCTTAGTCTCTTTCACCTTTACACCCATCTTTGAAAGCTCCCTTGACATGGCGTGAATCCTGTCACTCTCTTTAAACCTTGCGTGTTCCGCGTTAAATAGCACGGTTTCCCCTTCCGCTACTGCTCCAAGGACGGAAATAACCGGGAGAAGATCTGGCGTATCACCACAATCAACCTTAACCCCCCGAAGCATCCCTGACCCTTCAACTCTAACCCAGCCGTCCCCAACCTTAACCTGGCACCCCATTTCCCTTAAAACATCAATGATCTTCCTGTCTCCCTGCAAGGTATCCATGCTAAGGTTTGAAACAGTAACGTTAGACCCCGTCACCGCTGCGGCCGCCAGAATGAAGGCGGCCGATGAGAAGTCCCCTGGGACATTAAACCTCCTAGGCTGATACCTTTGCCCTGCCTCGATTAGGAAGCCATTCTTCAAGCACTCAACATTTACCCCGAAGTACTTCATTACTTCCCTTGTCATATCTACGTAGGGCTTAGACTTAAGCTCCGAGGTTAAAAGCACCACCGTATCCTCCTTTGCCATGGGTGAAACTATGAGGATGGCTGAGATGAACTGTGAGCTCACGTCCCCCCTCATCGTAGCTCTCCCTCCCCTCACCCTCCCTCCCTTAACCACGATCGGCGGTGTTCCATCCCCCTTAGTTGACCAGCATTCAACCCCAATCTGGCGAAGTGCGTCAAGAAGTGGCATCATAGGCCTCCTCCTCACCGAGGCGTCACCCGTTAACACAGTGAAACCGGGTGCAAGAGCTGAAACAGCCGTCATTATCCTGATAGTTGTACCCGAATTCTCCACGTTTATAACATCATCAGGAGTTGTAAGGGTGCTACTCCCCTTAACGACCCATTTCCTCTCCTCCTTCCTCACTTCAGCGCCTAGGGCCTCACATGCTCTAACAGTCGCCACCGTGTCCCTACTAGTTAATGGGTTCAAGATTTCAGACGTTCCATCGGCTAGGGATGCCAAAATTACCCCTCTATGGGTGTAGCTTTTAGATGGAGGAGCGTCGATTTTTCCCTTAAGGAGACTTCTCCTAACCTTCAGAATGATATTCGCCTCCTAACCACCTTAGCCTTCTCATTGTTCACGTTGGCTAAAATTATATCTCCCTCAAACTCCCTCCACACATCTACTACGTCGTCCACCCTCTCAGGGGGGGCTAAGGCTATGGTTGCCGGCCCGGTTCCTGAAAGCCCCGCAGCTACCGCCCCGGACTCGAGGGCTTTTACCGCTGGCTCTGGACTAAGCTTCAATGATGCAGAGTAAATTATCCCGTTAAGGGTTAACGCCTCCAAGTATCTCCCCTCCAAAGCAAGGTCTAAAGCTACTTCCACTAGTGGCGCCATGACTCTCATGCGTCCAACGTTAAGTCCTCTCTTCGTTATTTTCCCGGGAGGAACCAATATTAAAACTTTGAAGTCGGTGGTGAATTTTTCTTTACGGATTATGCGTCGCTGATGGTTGTCCGTGATAACCACCCCTCCAAAGTATGATGCACATGCATCGTCGAAAGCCCCGGTAACCGTTACACCAGCTTCTATAGCTGCCTCAACGCCAAGTTTTACCGCTTCAATATCGTTTATTCTTCGCCCTAAAGCTGCAAGTGTTGCAAGAACGGTAGCGTTAGCCGCGGCACTACTGCTTTTAAGCCCTTTCGAGATCGGTATGTTCGAGTTAGTGGTCACCTTAGCCCCATAACATAGCCCGTTAAACTTTTTCAGAACCTTCCTGACAGCCGCCTTCACCAGCCTGTCGTCTTCACCGGGCTCGTTCAGGATCCTCACTTCTATAACTCCCTTCTCGTCGGTGAGCTTAACCTGAACTTTGGTCCAGCGGTCTACGCCGAAAGCAGCCCCTTTACCGCAAGCTATGGCGTTAATTATTGTTCCCGCCCCGTGAGCTACTGCTTCACCGATCACTTACTTCTGCCCCCATGCAACGCCTTAACCACGGCTTCCCTCATAACATCTCTTGGGGGTTCCACCCCTGTCCACAGCTTAAATGCTATGGCCCCCTGGTTAACCAGCATTCCAACCCCGTCGACGGTTTTAGCCCCCACCCTTCTTGCATCTCTAAGCAGCCTCGTCTCGACCGGATTATAGACTATGTCGAAAACCGCCATATCACTCCTCAAGAGGTTAGAGGGGACGGGGCTCTCCTCGACGTTAGGGTGCATACCGACCGATGTAGCGTTTACTAGTAAGTCGGCATCCCTTAACTCCCTTCCAAGAACGCTTTCGCTCAGCCCTCCACCCCTCGCGTTCCACCCCTCCCTCTCCAGCTCCGAGGCCAACGATAAGGCCTTACGTACTGTTCTATTAAGTATCACAATCTCGGAGGCTAGAGGGGCGAAAGTGTAGGCAAGCGCCCTAGCGGCTCCGCCAGCACCTAAAAGGACAACTTTCATCCCCTCCACGTTAACGCCCTCCTCCACTAACGCTTTCAGCCCCCCAACCCCATCCGTGTTATATCCCCTAAGCACGCCTTCATCTACGACTATGGTGTTAACGGCACCTATCTTCTCTGCGTTTTCATCCAGCCAATCTAGGAATGAGAGGACTGAAATCTTATGGGGGATTGTGACATTAACCCCTCTCATGTTCAGCGCCCTCACCCCCTCAATGGCTTCCCTGAGCGCCTTTTTTCTAACCTTGAAGGCGACGTACACGTAGTTCATGTTTAAATGCCTAAAAGCTGAATTATGCATGATCGGGGACAAGCTATGTTCCACAGGGTCGCCTATTATCCCTACAACCCTAGTATCCCCTTTTATCAATCTTCTACCCCCACAAGGAGAAGAATGAAGAGCGGAGGGAGTTTCCTTAAAACTCCTCTTTTTCCTCTCTCCTCTCGACAAGTTTAACATAGTCGGCGTGAACCTTTATTGGGATGGGATTCGGGGACTCGATAAGTTCTAAAACAACCTCCTCTCTGCTAGAATCAACCCTTACAATCTTAGCTCTTTCCCCCTTAAATGGGCCCCTAACAATCTCTACTAGGTCGCCTGCACCGATCATGTCGATACGTGTCTTGGGGGTTATAAACTGTTCTATATCCTCTATTTTGACCTTTCCACTTACCTGTCCTCGCACGTGTGGGATGCCTGAAATGGCTGAAACTACGTCCTTAAGGCTTGCCGCCTCTATGAAGACGTACCCACTCAGTGTCTCCGGAACTAGAATCGCCTTTACATCCATGTCCTTCGATCCCTTAACTCTCCTCTCTATTATTTCAGCTACGATTCTTTCCTGCCCAACAGTGGTTCTTATGGCGAATATGCTAGTATTACCAGGCATTAAGCTTCCTCCTCAGGTGGGGGATAAACCGATCATGGGTAAAAACCCGTTTGCAAAAACGAACTTTACGAGGAATGCCACCCCGCCAACTATGAGTATCCCGATAAGGCATATCCTGATGATCATCCAGAGCTCATCCCTGGAAGGATACCTTGCAGCCCTGAAAACCCTAGCGGTCTTCCGGACAACACTTGACTGTGCTATCCTTTTAACAGTGTTGGAATCGGCTATCCTCTTCAGTAGGTGGTTTTGCTTCACCTTTTCAGAGATCGCCGTTAGCTTAGCTAAACGTCTACTCGCCATTAAAGCATCCCTTCTTTCAAGCAGCCTACTCCCTCAGGAAACCATCAGTTTGCATATTGAAATATTTTTCCCAAATGTTAAATTTTCCTTTTCGGTGGAATTTGCCTGATCATCCAGAAGGTTTTTCAGCGTTTCCACCTGTGGATTAGCCTTAGCTGAGAAACCACGTCGCTCGTGCTTCCTCTCACCCCGATTTAGCATTGCTGCGCGTGGCTACAGTCTGCTTAACTGTAACTCCGGCGGAAAAATGTAGTCTCCTGACAGGATCTGTTCCACGTAACGGTACGCCACACCGCTAACCACCAGTGACACTCTTAGTTTGTCCTTCAACGTTGGATCTATCAGCGCCCCCCAAATGATCTCCGCGTCCGAGCCGATCCTGTCTGATATAACCCTTACAACAGACTCCGCCTCGTGAAGCTTAAGGTTCTGGTCTCCGCTAACGTTTACAAGTGCCCCGTTAGCACTCTTCAAGTCCACGTCGAGGAGGGGGCTGTTTAACGCGTCCTCCACGGCTTCAATCTCCTTTCTTTCACCGCTAGCTTCACCGAGCGATATGAGTGCGGTACCTCCCTTCTTCACTATTGTTCTAATATCCGCTAAATCCACGTTGACTAGTCCAGGCTTGGTCACCAGCTCAGCCACCGCTTTGACCCCTCTGATCAATATCTCATCTGCCAGCCTGAACGCCTGTATGAGAGACAGGTTCGGGGCAACCTCGAGTAGCTTATCGTTGGGTATAACTATGAGCGTGTCCGAATTTCTAGAAAGCTTTTTAAGCCCGGAGGATGCGCTCCTCCACCTTTTCACTCCTTCAGCTATAAACGGTAAGGTGCAAACTGAAACTGTTAGAATGCCCATTTTACGCGCTGCCTCCGCTATTATTGGAGCGGCGCCGGTGCCGGTTCCTCCCCCTAAGCCGCAGGTGACGAAGACCATGTCCGCCGAGATAGCCTCCTTTAACTCTTCAATGCTCTCCTTAGCCGCCGCCTCACCTACCTCAGGGTCGTTCCCAGCCCCTAAACCCTTAGTCGTCTCTCTCCCTATCAGTATTTTCCTGTCAGCCCTTACACTTGCGAGGTCTTGAGCGTCCGTGTTGACTGCGATAAGTTCTGCTCCCTCTATCCCCGCCTCCAAAAGTCTACTTACAGCGTTATTCCCCGCTCCGCCGACTCCAAACACTTGGATCTTAGGCGTATGCTCGAAGAGCTCGTCTAAGAGTTGTCTGTCTTCTTCCTGAACCCCACTTACCACTTTCTCGATTAACGCCTCCAAGGAAACCACCTCAAATCAACCATACAGGTTGAACGTAAAACTTTTGATGTTACACCTGTAATATTCGAGTAACCACCCAAGTTCTCGGCGGTGAGTTAATGCGTAGAATGCTAATAGTAGCTTCAGTGGTCGACCCTGCTGGAATGAACATTTCACAGCACCTCCGACGCCTCGCCTCATTTAAGGAGCGTGACTTCCCTGGGTGCGTTGCATGCTGGATGGCTAACATAAGCGACGTGAAGGTCTACTTAGTCCACGTGGAATCCGACATAATATACTGTGAAGGCGTTGAAAAGCCATTCAACCCTGAACTGGTTGTTTATGCAAGCAGGCATAGTAGTTCCGTGAACATACCCGCCTTAACTGTTCACGTGTCGGGAAACTGGGGAAACGCTGATTACGGCGGCTCTCCTAGAACCATCAGCGTAGCATACCCTAAATACGTAAAGGCTGCATTAAGGCTTCTCCACGTATTAAGGGAGGAACGTTCCCTTGATGGGTTCACCGTCTCTCAGGAACAAACCCACCATGGCCCAACAGTTAACATTCCATCGATGTTCATTGAAATTGGCAGTAGTAGGAGAGAATGGGTGAACCAGCTGGCAGGCGAAATAATTGCGGATACGATCCTCCAGTTAGTGGAGAACCCGCCGGAGAACTGCGTCAACGCGGTCGGGTTTGGCGGTGGACACTACGCCCCAAAGTTCACCCACATAAACATTAATTCGTCTGTCGGAGTAGGGCATATAGCCTCAAAATACCATGTTCCATTCCTAGATCGCTTCCTTCTATCTCAAGCTATCGAGAAAACCGTTGGCGGAGTGGAGATGTTCATACTTGACTGGAAGGGGTTAAAGTCTGAGGATCGCGTAAAATTAATCAATTTTGCACGGGAGAGAGGTATAAAGGTTGTTAAAGCCAAGGACGTGAAGTGCTCCTAACCGAAGAGGACGAGTATGACCGTTCCCGAGGTGGCTAGGATGACGCCTGCCGTAACCCTCCACGAGAAGGCCTCCTTACCTGAGGACACGCTTATCACCGCCGAGAAGATCGGGCTTAGAGAGGATAGGGCCGTCGCCTCGGCGGCGCCCACAAAGGTTATGCTGGCAAAGAAGGTTAAGCCTCCTATTGCGAGAGCCAAGATACCTGCTAGAACCAGCATAACCGCCTGTCTACGTGTCATTTCAAGCATGTTTCTGTGGTTTCCGGTTGCTAGCAATACCCCACCAACCACCACGGCTAGAACCGGGAAGCGTATCATGTTTGCAATGTAAAAATCTATTCCCTCCAAAGCATAATCTATTAGGACTATCCCGATCGCCCATATAATCGCTGTTAAAACAGAGAACGTCACCCCCCTCACCACGTCACCTCCTTCC
>Ga0180301_10002344_pt1 | contig 14869 bp, 13 predicted proteins | sample GuaBasSediGuay16_FD_121797 | JGI IMG/M metagenome (GOLD analysis project Ga0180301, IMG submission 121797) | Subseafloor sediment microbial communities from Guaymas Basin, Gulf of California, Mexico - Guay16, Core 4569-2, 12-15 cm | ecosystem: Environmental > Aquatic > Marine > Hydrothermal...
ATTGCCCAGGAGAACCTTACACAGGCCGAGCGAAATGCTCTGTATGAAATACGCTCGTTCAACCGGTTTCGCAAGACGTTTGTGGTGTCGATTGTGTCAGACTATTACCGCGTTCTGCAGCAAAGAGACGGGGTAACCAACGCCGAGAACGACTATAAAAGGGCGGTTGAATCGAAAGACCGGCTGGAGATGGAGGCCAAGGCCGGGCGAAAGAATCCTTACGAGGTGGACCAGGCCGAACAAAGGGTCTTGGCAGCGGGAGACAGTCTCGTACGTGCCAAGGAAAGGTACGAACAGTCGCTTGATGAATTCAAGCTAAGGCTGGTGCTACCGACCGATGCTGAGATTGAATTAGATCAGAATGAACTTAAGGCGCTGGCTGAACTTGGAATCAGTCAACCGGATTACGATTTGGAAGAAGCGGTTGAGACGGCTTTGAATCAGCGACTGGACCTGGCAACAAGCAGAGACCAGGTGGACGATGCGGCGCGTAAAGTTGCCGTTGAGGCCGACAGCCTTGGCACGCAATTGGATTTGAAGGGGGCTATGACAGTAAATTCAACCGGGGATACCGACTATAGCAGGTTGCGATTTCACGATGGTATCTATACAGTAGGTCTTGAGGCTGATTTGCCGTTTGACCGAAAGAGCGAACGTAATGCTTACCGTAAGGCGATGATAACATTAGAGCGACAACACCGTAAGTATGAAAATGACACAGACAATGTTAAATTGAGTGTGCGGGATGCATATCGTGAACTCAACAAAGCGGCCCAGACGTATAAGATTCAAATGAACAGTCTGAAATTAGCCCAAAAGCGTGTTGAGAGCAACACATTATTGCTGGAAGCGGGGCGATTGACAACTCGGGATTTGTTGGACTCTCAGGACGACCTCTTAACTGCTCAGAATCAGCTTACGGCGGCTTTAGTGGGACATATTGTTGCAAAGTTGAACTTTTTCAGAGACATTGGTGTTCTCCAGGTCAGGCCCGATGGAATGTGGGAGCAAGGGGCACGATGACTGAAGAGAATAGAAAAATGAAGCGCGGGTTACCTGTTATTAAAGTACCGGTTGCGGAACGGGCTCTAATGAAGCGCAGGCGTAAGCTGATGATATCGATATCAATTGTGGGTGTTGTGGGAGTAACGATATTATTGTTTGCGACCAAGGCGGGAAAATCAACGTCGGCCGATGATGAGTTTAGTACGTTCACCGTCCGGCGGGATAACCTGATTGTGAAGGTTGTCGAAAGTGGCAGTATCAGGGCCCGCAATATGATAGAAATAAAATCCGAGCGTGAAATGGATACCGTAATTCTAAGCATAGTTCCCGAAGGGACTTATATTACCCAGGAAGACGTTGACAACGGCAAGGTACTGGTTGAATTGGATAAGGCTTCGTTGGAAGAGGCATTGACCCAGAGGGAAATCGACCTTGCAAGTGCCGAGGCGAGCTACACCGAGGCAAAAGAGTCGTATGAGATTCAGGTTAAACAGAATGAAAGTGATATTACAGCATCTGAGCTAAAGGTGAAGTTCGGCTTGATAGACCTTAGGAAATATCTGGGGGATAGCGTCGCCGAAAAATTCGTCGCCGGCACCGAGACTTTGCCTGAAGATATTGACGATATTGCGGCATTGGTCGACGACCCGCAACTTGGAGGTGATGTGCTACAGAAACTTCGTGCTCTGACCGAGGATATCAGTCTCAAAGAGCAGACCTTCAAACTGGCCGAGAGCAGATTGGAATGGAGCCGGAAGCTCTTCGAAAAGAAATACATATCACAAACAGATTTGGAGGCCGACAGCCTGGATAAGGAGCGTAAAGAAATCTCCTGGAAGCAGGCCAGGGCTGCAACGGACTTGTTCAAAAAGTATGAATTCCCAAAACAAGCCGTGCAGTTATTAAGCGACTACAATGAGTCCAAGCGTGCGTTGGACCGAACCTATGCCAGCGCCCGGTCCAGACTTGCTCAGGCTCAGGCGAAACTGAAAAGTGCAGAGTCCAATTTGGAGCAGCGAAAAGAGCTGCTGAACAGAACGACCAAACAAATCGAGGCCAGTACCATCAGAGCCCCGGCACCGGGTCTGGTAACATACGGTTCAAGCACAAAGGGAATGAGCAGAAGGTTGCGGCAGGGGCCTATTGAAGCGGGAAGTTCGGTACGTGAGCACCAGACGATTATATCACTACCGGATATGACGAAAATGATGGCGTCAATATCCGTTCATGAGTCGTCGGTTGACAAAGTACGTCCCGGCCAGAAAGCAACGATAGTCATGGATGCCTTCCCGGACAAGATTTTTCATGGCGAAGTAACGAAAGTGGCGCCGCTTCCCGATCAGCAGCGTAGCTGGCTAAGTCCTGACCTTAAAGTTTATGCAACGGAGGTTGATATAGAAGGCACTTACGACTTTCTCAAACCCGGAATGAGCGCCAAGGTTGAGATTTTAGTTGAGCGGTTGGAGAACGTTATCATTGTGCCTGTTCAGGTGGTAGCTAACCGCGGCGGGAAAAAGGTTTGCTATGTTTTAGGTTCGGGACCCCAGGAGCGAGAAGTCAAAACCGGCTCCTTCAATGATACATTTGTGCAGATTCTTGAGGGTCTGGAGGTCGGTGAGAAAGTGCTGTTAAGTCCTCCGAGAATAACCGAGCCGGAGGACCAAACCGGCCCGGAACCGGAAGCCGAGGCCGCCTCGAAGGGCCGGGGCACGAGCGAATCACAACCTGAGGAACGTCAAGGAAGAGAACGCCGCGGCGAATCTGAACTGACGGATGCAAGGGGTGGCAGGGAGTGACAAAGGCAAGACGGTGATACAACAAGTCGATAAAAACCTTGTTCTTAATAGTGGCACACCAATTCTGGTGATGCAACAACTGTGCAAGAGTTACTTTCCGGGCGCAGTTGAACTGAAAGTGCTGCGCGATATCGAGCTAACCATTACGAGCGGTGAATACGTAGCTATTATGGGCCCGAGCGGTTCCGGCAAATCCACGCTGCTCAATATGATAGGCTGTCTCGACCGACCGACCAGAGGCACCTACAAGCTCGGCGGCAATAACGTATCTATGTTGGACGACGACCAGTTGTCGTTGATACGAGGCGCTCACATCGGTTTCGTGTTTCAATCGTTTAACCTTATCGACCAACTCAATGTTATAGAGAACATAGAGATACCGATGTATTACCAGGGCTTTTCCGAACATGAAAGCTTCGCCCGTGCGGCCGAATTAGCCGAAATGGTAGGCCTTGGCGACAGAGTAAAACACCGACCTTCGGAGTTAAGCGGAGGCCAGAAGCAGCGGGTGGCAATTGCAAGGGCGCTGGCAAACGACCCGCTGATTATTTTAGCGGATGAACCGACGGGCAATCTGGACTCGGAAAGTGGTGCTGATATCTTGGGCATTCTTGACCGCCTGCACAGGGAGGGAAAAACCGTTATTGTAGTTACACATGATGACAATATCGCCGCACACGCCCACCGAATAATACATCTTTTTGACGGCTGGATAAAGCGACAAGAATACAGAAAGTAGCGGATTCGTTGTTTTTATTTGATTCATCCGAATAATGAGTAGGGGCCTAAAGCCCGTTGCCTGTTGCAGAGGCAACAGCCTTCGGCTGTGACCTACACATTTCCCGGATGAGCCTTTAATTTTTCAGAGAAAATAAATTATGTTAACGTTTCGTCTAAAACGTACCTTTAAGTTGGGCATAAAGAGCCTGTGGATGCATCGCCTGCGTTCGACGCTGACAACGTTAGGAATCATCTTTGGGGTTTCATCCGTGATTGCGATGTTAGCCATAGGCGAGGGAGCGAGCAGACAAGCACAGGAACAGATTGCCCGTTTGGGCAGCCTGAACATTATCGTTAAGACAGTAAAGCCGTCGGAAGACCAGAGGCCAACCACGCAGGAGCAGACGATGGTTGAATACGGTTTAACCTACACCGATGCCGAGCGTTTTCAGAGCAGCATACCGGACGTCCGGGTTGTAGTGCCGAGCCGTCGTATCTCGCAGCAGGCAAGGTATCGCAACCGCAAGGTAGTCACGGAAGTCCTGGGCACGGTACCGTGGTTCACGGACATATCGCCAATTCGACTGCTGAGGGGCCGGTTTCTAAGCAGCGTTGATATGCACCATAAGCAGGGCGTCTGCGTAGTTGATGAGCAGGTGGTTACGGAGTTGTTTGCCTTTGACGACCCGATAGGGCAGGACGTCAAGATTGCAAGCGATTACTATCGAGTGGTTGGCATTACCAGTGTCCACGACCACCAGACGCCCGGCAGCAACATTACAGGTAGCGTTCCTGCGGCGCCGAGTAGCGGCGGGGCAAACGTAGGCACTATCTATATCCCGCTCACTACTGTCAAGGACCGTTTCGGCGAGACATCTATACAGATTAGCGGCAGCAGCGGCGCAAACATCGAGAGAGTAGAGCTTCAGGAAATTGTCGTAAAAGTCGGGTCTGTTGATGAAGTGCTTCGGATACGCCGTGTTTTAGAGACACTGTTAGAGCGATTCCACAAAAAAAACGATTATCAGGTGATTGTGCCGCTGGAACTGTTGCAACAGGCAAAGGATTTTGCGCGTATTTTCAGTATCGTCTTAGGTTCCATAGCTGCAATTTCGCTTTTGGTGGGCGGCATCGGGATTATGAACATTATGTTAGCAACTGTTAGCGAGAGGACCCGCGAGATTGGTATTCGACGGGCTCTGGGTGCAAAGAAACGTGACATTGTCATTCAATTCCTTTCGGAAACACTGCTGCTGACCCTGACCGGAGGTATTCTTGGCATTGTGTTAGGTTCAGCGATTCCATTTTTCGTAACTTACTTCAGCGATCATCCGACTGCAATTACAGGCGGCTCGTTGGTGCTGGCCTTTGGCATCAGTGCGACGGTGGGTATAACCTTTGGATTGTACCCGGCCTATCGAGCGGCGAATATGGACCCGATAGAGTCTTTGCGACACGAGTAGTACCCAAGCTGCTGCACATCCTTTAGCACGTACATGAGGCTCGCTGATTTGGCCATATTTGAACCATTGCCACTGGTCCGTCATGTCCGGCACTTGTAAGCCGACGACAAAGCGGCAGCGATAGTTATGGGACATAGGGGATCGACTTGTGTGGACTGCTGAAAAAATCGGGACTCATACAGCACCGGTCATCCGAACATATCGGGCACTAAACTTGAGCTTTGGTGCCGAACTTCGCTGTGACCACCACGGCGGGCGAAAGGGGGGTTGTTTCTAAGACATCACAGAATTATAGGACGCGCCAAGGTTTCTGCCAAAGACCGTCGATTTAGCGGCCAGAGCCAGGAATAAGCAGCTTGCAACGATGATTTTATCGGGCGATGAGGTGCTTAAAATCGCTGTTTCGGAGAGCGAATTGACGTATTCGGCATAACTTCTTATATTTTACATAATAAAAGGGGAAACTGCCGGGGGCGGGGCGCGTTACTTGCTGCTAATGGCCGACCCACTTCGTGACGACTGTATTAACAACGGCACAGTGTAGTTAGTGTGGTTTCTTGGCCGTTGCAATTAGAGTGTGCCTGAGTAATGATTTGCAAACGGTGAGCGGAGTAAATTGTGTTTGATTTTTTGAAAAAACGCATTTTTCCAATCGGCGCCGACCTCGGCAGCGGCTATCTGAAGATGGCCCAGTTGGGTTTTGACGGGAACCAGTTTTTCCTTCATGCCGCCAGGCGAGAGGAAAAGCCGAAGGATATCGAACCCGGTAGCGCACAGTGGCAAAGATGGGTGGCGCAAGCCGCAAAAGTGATGATTGGTAGTGGCGGATTTAGCGGCAAGCGGGTTGTAACGGCAATGCCGGCGGATGATGTGTTTATCGATCAAATAAAGATACCGAAAACTGCGGATGAAAAAATTGAGGAGGTGGTATTGGCTAATATCAGGCCCAAGCTGCCTTTTGATGCGGCCGACGCTATGGTCAAATACGTAGTTTCGGACAAACACGGCGGCAACGGCGAGATGGGTGTGCTTGTGATGGCCGGCCAGAGGCAGACAGTTGACCGGCATCTGGCGATATATGAGAAAGCAGGCCTTGAGATTTGCGGCATTAGCGTCTGGCCGCTGGCAATGACCAACAGCTATGTGAAATTCTTCGGCAGAAGGGCACAAGACCGCGAAGTAATGGCTATGCTCATTGATATCGGCGCCAATCACACAAATATCGTTATATGCAGGCACAGCAATCTTCTTTTGGCCAGAATGATAAAGATAGGGTTCAGGCAGCTCAAATACAACGAGACCATCGAAAGGCTGATGGATGAGATAAACGCCTGCTGCAGGTATTTTGAACTGTTCTCCAACGGTGCTCAAATCAACCGCATGGTTCTCATATCCGGTCAAAGCGTGGACAGGATTATTTGCGAAAAGGTTGCCGAGCTTGCAAAGGAAATGCAGATACCGGCGCAGATTGGAGACGTGCTTGCTGCGGTCCAGGTACGGCGAGGCTCTCATTTTGATATTGAAAGGCGGGGCCGACAGGTTGACTGGGCCACCGCATTTGGCCTTAGCCTGCCCGAAATGTAAGGTCGAACGAGAGATTATGTTAAAGAAATGCAGGTGAGAACATGGTCAAGATAGATTTTGTGCCGGATGACTATATTCAGCAGCGTCAGTCCAGCAGGGCTAACTTTATGTACCTTGTGCTGTTCATGATTCTAATGGCAGCGATAGGCGTTACATTTTCAATCTTGAAGCTGCGTGAGCGGTCTGTGAAGTCCGCACTTGCGGCCGCTGATTCGAAGATGGCAAAGGCCCACGAGCAGATCGCCCAGCTTGAGGAGCTTCAGACAAAGGGTAAGGCGATGATGAAGACGATGGTCATGGCTGCTGAGCTCCTTGAGCCCGTTCCCAAAAGCGTTGTGTTAGCGTGCCTGACGAATAACATGCCCTCCGGGGTTTCACTTTTAGAACTCAAGCTCACATCTGAGGAAGCAAAGACATCCGTATCGCCGGCGCCGGCTGCGAGCCAGTATCAGGCCGCGAGCGGCGCTGCCGGCTCGGAGCAGGCTTATGTTTTAAAGGAGAAATCGCTCCAGACTAATATCGAAATCAAGGGCATTGCGCCCAGCGATATTGAGGTCGCCGATTACATTGCCCGGCTTGGTGCTTCCGAATTGTTGACGGATGTCGCACTGGTGGAATCCAAGGAGCATAAGATGGGCGCGACGAAGTTTCGCGAGTTCAAGCTGACCGCAATGCTCAGGGCAGACAGACGATTGACCAAAGATGATATTGAGAGCATCCGGACCCAAAGTGGCAAAACAATATGACAACGCAGCTAAGGGCTCTTGCGGCGCAGCAACTATATGAATGAATTTGAGTTAAGGGATTCAATTATGTCACAGGGCTTGAAAAAAATCGTGTTTTTTATCTTACTTGTTGGTCTTGCTTATGTCGCTCATACCTACATGATCAAGCCTGCGAACGAGAATTTAGTACGGGAAAAAGCGAAGGTTGAGCAGAAGCTGGCGAAGCTTGCCGAGCTTGAAAAGGCGACCGTTACTGCCAAGAATCTTACCGAACAGCTTGAGCAGATGACCGAAGCCATGAAATACTTCGAGAGCAAGCTCCCCCCAACCAGCGAGATTTACACCGTTCTTGAGAATGTTACCGTAAGTGCCCAGAAGCGAGGGCTCGTTCCCAAAACGATTCGAACCCTGAAGCGCAAAGAAAACGGCGGTTACATAGAACAGCCTCTGAAAATGGAACTGCACGGCGATTTTAACTCGTACTATTCCTTTCTTCTGGAACTGGAAAGGCTCGACCGGATAACGAAGATACGTGAGCTTTTTCTGAAGAAAAATCTGAAACGAGAAGGACAAATCGAAGCCACGTTTGTAGTAAGCATATTCTTTCAGGGTACGAATGCATAAAAACTGTATTGATTTTTTGATATGTTCTGTAGAACAAATGTAAAGTTCAATAGATATGGAGTTTTGCTATGCTTTCATTTATGCAGGATGACAATCGAGACAAGCTGGTCGATACTGCCGGGCCCGAGGACGCCGGAACAGAAGCCAATGAAGACCAAAACCAGGATGAGCAGGAGTATCTCGCACCCGCGGAGCATGGAAAGAACGCAAAACGCACAACGATAATTCTTGTAATTCTTTTTTCCGTTGGCTCCTTGTGCGTTTGGTTTATGATCAAAAAGGCGGCACCCAGGCTCGCTGCCGCCGCAGTAAGCACGGAGGAGGCGCAGATAGAAAACGCTATTGCACAGTTGACCGGCATCAAAACACAAATGCACAACCGAATAGACCAGATGCTCGGCCAATTCTATCAGTTTGCCGATGTTGACCAGGTCGGAGTAGGCCAGCTGAAGAAGAATCCTTTCAGACACGAGCTATATGTATCGGATTTTGAAAGCCTGCTTGACAAGGAGCCGGATATATCCACGGGAGCTGATTTGCAGCTCTGGGGTATTTTGCAGACAGAACAGGGCAACTGCTGCATGATTAACGATAAAATGCTGTATGTCGGTGACCGGATAAGCGGGCTTAAGGTTGTTAGAATCGAAGACAAGTATGTTGAGCTTGTCTCGGCAAGTGGTTCACCAGTTATATTGAAGATACCGGAATGAAACGATTTTTTGGCTCTGACAAAAAAGGCGAACCGTACGACTACGGGGCCGAAGCCGGAAATGTCGATGGTGAAAACGAGCAATTGATTCGAGGCCTGAGCAATCTCTATTCACCTAAGCCGGCTGAAGACTCCCACGTGCGCGATATTGCCGATGTGCTGCTTGAGATGGGCAAGATAAACGACCAGCAACTGGACCAGGTCCACCGAGACGGCTCAAAAAGCGGCGGCACTAATATTGAGCAGGTTATTCTGAATTCGGGTGTGGCCACCGCGGATGATATTCTCGCAGCTAAAGCAAAACTATACGGATTTGAGTTTCGCCGTATTGAAGCGGCCCAGGTTGATAGAGCTGCTTTTGATAAACTTGAACTTAGATACATAAGAAACAGTCATATCATGCCCGTTACGATTGACGGTGATACTCTGGTAATTGCCACGAGTGAACCGGCCAACGTTTTTGCCATTGATGATGTCAAGCGCCAGACCGAAATGCCCGTTCGTGTGGTTGTAACGACCGAAAGCGACATCGAGGCCGTATGCAGAGAGTTTGACGAGATGCAATTTGGTTATGACGTCGATGAAATCATGAGCGATATGGCTGACATTGAGGTCGTAAAAGATATAGAGACTGATACCGAGGACCTGGAAAAAAGCGCCGGCGAGTCCCCTGTAATAAAGTTCGTGAACTATCTTTTAACCAACGCCCTGCGTGAAAATGCCAGTGATATTCACATCGAGCCGAAGGAAAAGTACACCAAGATTCGTTACCGTATAGACGGCGTCCTTTTTGACACCATGCAGGCGCCGGCAAAGATGCACCCCGCGGTAGTGTCCCGCATCAAAATCATGTCGAATCTCGACATCTCGGAACGCAGGTTGCCCCAGGACGGAAAGATATCCGTTATTATGGGTGGCAGGGGGATTGATTTGCGCGTTTCGGTGCTGCCCACCAGCCGGGGGGAAAAGGTTGTCATTCGTCTGCTCGACAGTCAATCGATTATGCGAGGTCTCGACGACTCCGGAATGGAGCATCATATCCTTGAAGCTTTCAAGGAGCAGGTGGCCTTGCCTCACGGTATTTTGCTTGTAACGGGGCCGACCGGTTCCGGCAAGAGTACGACCCTTTATTCGGCGCTGGCACAGATGGATGGTGAGACGATGAACATCTCCACTGTTGAAGACCCCGTAGAGTACAACCTCAATTTCTGCAGCCAGGTTCAGGCAAATGAGAATATCGGGCTGACCTTTGCCGCGGCGCTTAGAAGCCTGCTGCGCCAAGACCCCGATATCATAATGATCGGCGAAATACGGGACAATGAAACCGCCAAGATCGCAGTGCAGGCGGCGCTTACCGGTCATCTGGTCCTTTCAACGCTGCACACAAATGACGCACCGAGCAGTGTAACCAGACTCGTCAATATCGGTATCGAGCCTTATTTGGTGGCCGCATCCTTAAATGCCGTGCTTGCACAGCGATTAGTAAGACGGATATGCCCCCATTGCAAAGAACCCTACAATATCCCGGAGAATATGCAAAAGTATGTAGAACGTACCGGCATCGAGCCGTCACAATTGATGCACGGCGCCGGCTGCGAAAAGTGCCGCCAAAGCGGCTATATCGGTCGGTTCGGTATTTTCGAGCTTCTCATCATCGACGATAAATTCAGGAACATTATCAATGAGGATGCTTCAGTGAATAGTACAAGGCGGGCTTTCGCCGAAAGCGGACAACCTACCCTGTTTGACGATGGTATAGAGAAGGTTAAGCGCGGACTGACGACTATTGAAGAGGTGCTTCGGGTTACACAGGTTTGTGAGCAGGCGAAGGACAAAGCCGGTGTTGATGCAGTGGCTGATACGGTTAATATGAATGTTGGCGTCCTGTCGAAATAGCCGGGCCGGTATGTAGCTCGAGGACAATACAACAGTTAAACTTGATGGGAAAAGATGATGATAGACGTTAAAGAAATGCTTGCCAGGGCGATTGAACACGGCGCTTCGGACGTGCATATCAACGTTACTATGCCGCCGATAATGCGGGTTAATACCGAATTGATTGCCATGGATTTTCCCATTCTGAGCGAAGAGGAGGCCAGGCAGATGGTGCTTGGCCTGGTAGGTCAGGAGAAATTCGCCAAATTTGAAAAGAACAGAGACATTGACTTCTCAACTATGATAGATGACGGCAGCAGATTCCGTGTAAACGCCCATTTTCAGCGGGAGACGCCGGCCATCTCTTTCAGGGTGGTCTCAAACTACATACCGGCGATTGAGGACTTACATCTTCCGGGTATCGTTAGTGATTTGACTGATTTACCCAGAGGCCTTGTACTGGTGACGGGCCACACCGGTTCCGGCAAGAGCACAACACTGGCCTCTATGATAGAGATGATAAACCTGAAATACGCCAAGCGTGTTGTAACTCTTGAAGACCCGATCGAGTATGCGTTCGAAAATACACACTGCATGATTGAGCAGCGAGAGATTGGTTCCGACTGCACGGAGTTTGCATCCGGCCTGAGGCATGTGCTCAGACAGGACCCCGATATAATCCTTGTTGGTGAGATGCGAGACCTTGAGGCGACGAGTTCTACAATCACGGCCGCCGAGACCGGCCATCTCGTGCTCTCGACTCTTCATACCGTCAACGCCTCGCAGACGGTTGAGCGTATTATTGATATTTACCCGGCCACACAGCAGAACCAGATCCGGGCAATGCTTGCCAATACGCTGCAGGCGGTCGTTTCGCAGACGCTTTTCAAACGAATTGATGAGCCCGGCATGGTGCCATGTGTGGAAATCCTCCTTTGCACCTCGGCGGTTAGAAACTGCATTCGTGAGAACAGGATTTATGAGATACCGAATATCATCGAGACCTCTCGCAAGGTGGGTATGCAAAGCATGGACTTCAGTATCGCAGATATGTACTTCAAGGGTTTCATAGACAGAGAAGAAGCAGTCATTCGCTCGACGAATCCGGGAAAGATGGATAAGCAGTTAACACCTGCGGGACATGTCGCCGCCGGCAACGGGCAAAGGAAAAAATCGTAACTTATAGTAGGAGCTATTGTCATGGCACTGCTCGAACAGACAGTTGCAGATTCGCAGTCGCACACGTCTGATGAGGTTACCTTAAGCCAGACCCCAGGGCCGATTGGATATCCGCAGGCGAGCGCCCAACAGACCACGCTGCGGAAGATAACGAGTTTCAGCGTGGAATTCGGCCCAAGCAGAAAGGACATACTGAATTTCACGAATCAGCTTTCCGTGATGATTAAGGCCGGGATAAGTCTTCCCGATGCGCTGGAGTCCATAGCTGAACAGACGGAAAAGAAGAAGTTCAAGGCAATAGTTGCCGATTTGAAGGAGCGAATTGAAAGCGGTCAGAGTTTTTCGCAGGCGCTTGGCGAACATAGTGATGTATTTGGAAGTCTGTATGTCAACATGGTTGCAGCAGCGGAGATTTCCGGCTCGATGAGTTCAATGCTCCTGAGATTAGCTGAATACCTCGACCAGGAGGCCCAAACCCGCTCACAGGTCATCGGCGCTATGATTTATCCGATGATAATTGCCGTGATGGCCGTAGGTACGACACTTTTTATGTTAATGTTTGTGCTTCCGAGGTTCCTGACGGTCTTTGCCGGAAAGGAACATTTATTGCCTGCGCCTACGAAAATAATCATGGCAATAAGCAATTTTATGCGTGGATATTGGTTCGTGCTCTTACCTGCTGTATGCGGCGCATTTTGTGCCTTCTGGTACTTTATCAACACGGAGGCCGGAAGAGTGTGGTGGGACAAAGTAAAACTTAAAATACCTCTTCTGAAAACACTGTGTCGCTGTCTTTATATAACCAGAAGCCTGCACACTATGGGAGTTCTGACCGCAGCCGGTGTGCCTATCCTCGATACGATTTCGATAACAGCACAAATCTCCGGCAACATACTTTACGAGCGGATGTGGCGCGCGGTTCATGATGCGGTACGCCAGGGAAGGAAAATCACCGAGAGCCTGGACGGTTTCTCCCTTATGCCCAAAAGTGTCGTCCGAATGATTCGGGCCGGGGAGGACTCCGGAACACTCAGTGATGTATTGAAGGACGTAGCAGAGTTTTATTCGAGGGAATTAAAGGCGGTTATCAAGATGGTTACCAGCATGATTGAACCGATAATGATTGTGGTGATGGGGGCGTTGGTGGGCTTTATCGCATCGAGCATTATTCTACCGATATTCAAGATGTCGAAGGTTGTTACGAGCTAAACGGGAATTATCTTGTGAACAGGCCCGAAAAAAATAACAAACGGCCCAATTTTGGGTGGCAGCCTCAAGCGCAGCTTGGGGATGGCAAAGGTTCCCCGAATCTGACTTATTTGAACAATGCCAAAACTGACAAACGGTTCGCCCGAGGCGGCTTCACACTCATCGAGGCCATGGTCGCCACAATGCTCCTTGCCATTGCGATAATAGGACTTATGGTCGCAAGCCAGGCCTATACCCAGGTTAATAGTGCCGGGCTGGACATGTCAACGGCTGAATTTCTTATCGAGGAGGTCCGGGAACGCACGGTCTCTATGGATTTTGACACCCTTATAGCCTTTGCGGGCAGTTATTCACCGCCCCAGGACGTCGAGGGCAATGCGCTGACTACTTTCGCCGCTTTCACACAGCAGGTTGTCGTCCAAAATGTAAGCGCCTCTGATTTCGCGGTTCCGGACCCCGGCAGCGACTTTGCACGCGTAACGGTAACTATCCTGCGTAACGGCCAAGAAATCAGCTCGGCCGATTGGATAAGGACTCGATAACGGTTCCCGCAGGGAGCGTACAATGATTTTGAGAAAAACAAAAACAAAGCCGGCTTTTACTATCGTCGAAGTGTTGCTGTCGCTGGTGATTATGGGTATGGTTTTTGCGGCTGTCGCCCTTGCGTTTAACGCCTCGGCGGCCAACTACAGCCAGAACGAGTCTATGTTCAAGGCGATGAACACGGCCCGTCAGGCACTTTTAAGAATCACTACCGAGATACGCACTGCGCAGGCCGTTGCCCTGATAGGAGCCGGCGCAGGCGACGACCCGGACAACAGTCAGTGCAGCATACTTACTTCAGACAGTAGGGATATTACATATCGATTCAACAGCGGCGACAATACGCTGTACCTTGATGACAACAGCAGCGGCTCCAGTTACGTGATGTGTGATAATGTTACAGCCATAACTTTCGACAGAACCACCGTCCCGGACGACCCGTCGGCTGTAAGAAATGTCCGCATTTCCATGACGGTGTCGGTTGATAATCTCTCGCAGACACTTGCCACCGCCACCGTGGTAAGGCGGAACCTGTAACACTTAGCCCGGATATTTCACAGACAGAAGCCTGCCGGTGCAAGCCGGCGAAATCCGACTCCGGATGTTGGACATCTGTCCGGTGGATGTTAGCACAATTGCTCTTCGACGAGGTCGCAGATTATATGGTAGGCTAACTGGTGTATCTCCTGAGCGGAGGCTGTATTGGGCGCATCGATGCAAAGACACACATCCGCTGTTTCCTCAAGGGGGGTATCTGCTTTTCCCGTAAACGCGACAACGGTTGTTTCTTTTTGTTTTGCTGATTTTGCCGCGGCGATGACATTTGCCGATTTGCCACTCGTAGAAATCCCCCACAGAATGTCATTTGGCTTCACGAGTGCCTCGACCTGCCGGCTGAAAATGTGCTCGAAGCCGTAATCGTTGGCGACCGACGTCAGTGCCGATGTGTCGGTGGTAAGGGCGATAGCCGCCAGGGCTTTTCTTTCGCGCTCGAACCTGCCGACTAATTCACTTGCGATATGCTGGGCATCGGCCGCCGAGCCGCCGTTGCCGCAGATGTAAATACAGCCGTCGGCCTTTAGACATTTTGTCAGAATCTCAGCGATGGCGATTATATTTTCGATACACTTGTCCTCAAGGTCTTTAAGCAGCCTCTTGTGCGTCTCGATTCTATCTGTAACTATTTTCTTCATTTGCAAGTTTCCTTTTTGTTTTAAGCGCCACAGTTATCAGGAGCGTTTAACAAGGCCATTATAGTATCGAAGCCGCCGGTAATATGCAAGAAGTGTATCCATATAACAGAATTGGGACAGGCACCGGTTTATCTCCATTATTCGCTTAAAATCAAAGAAAAACAGGTGCCTGTCCCCAAAGAGACCCAATGCCTCACAGAGGATATTACGGTTTTTGTGGAACAGCCTGCGTTTTTGTGGTATG
>Ga0180301_10002345_pt1 | contig 14869 bp, 10 predicted proteins | sample GuaBasSediGuay16_FD_121797 | JGI IMG/M metagenome (GOLD analysis project Ga0180301, IMG submission 121797) | Subseafloor sediment microbial communities from Guaymas Basin, Gulf of California, Mexico - Guay16, Core 4569-2, 12-15 cm | ecosystem: Environmental > Aquatic > Marine > Hydrothermal...
ACAAGAGAACTTGAGAAAGCAAAGCAGGAAGCGTTAGAGAGAATGGTTGAGGAGGCGAGAAGGCTTGGCGCCAACGCCGTAATAGGAATAGACTTCGAGACAACAGAAGTCTTCGAATCAGTAGTCCTAGTATCCGCACATGGGACAGCAGTCGAAGTAGAACCGGAAGAATAGTTCGGCGTGAAAGGTAATCGCATAGGAAGATGAAATTTGAGTAGAGAGATAAGGGCCGTAGCCTGATTCGGCTGAGGTGCTTCAAGTAGGTTTAGGATCTAGAGCTCAAAACTAGCCTCCCTAGGTAAATAATAGATGAGGCGATCATCTTTTGAGACCAGCGAGCTCTATTCCTCTAAGGAAGTAGCTTGTAGCGACGATATATAATATGAAAGGTGGTAGGAAAAGTATCACTCCACCTGCTGCCAATTTCCAGAAGTCTATAGTATAAGACCAAGTTGATAGGAAAATTCCCAAAGGCAGGGTCCAGTATTCTCGCTGGGGCGCCGCAAAAAGTGGCCACGCGAAGTTATTCCAGTTCCAAACAACGTTAAATAGGATTGCGGTTACGACTATGGGTCTTATTACCGGAAGGAATATCTTAAATGCAGTTGTAAATGGGCCAGCTCCATCTATTGCAGCAGCATCCTGAAGCTCTTCCGGAAGAGCATCAAACGCCTGTTTAATCAAGAAGACGTTATAAGCGCTTGGAAGCACAGGTATCAGTAACCCGATATAGGTGTTAATTATCTTCATCCGCGTGAGTTGAATATAAAGCGGTACATATAACATTACGAGCGGCATCATCATTCCCATAACTATGAACCAGAACATGAAATTTCTCCCGGGGAATTTTATCCTTGAAAGAGCATAACCAGCAGGTATTGCAATAGCGAGACTTCCAAAGGTTACCACGATCGTAAAAAGAAGACTATTTTGAATCCATCGCAAAAAGGAGGGATTCGTAAGGATATATTCAAATCCCTTAAGGTGAGGTCTAAGAGGAACTAACTCTGGAGGAATTCTTTCATATACATCAGCTCCGAGCGCAATTATGAAAATTATCCATATAGGATACAGGTAGATTAAGATAACTATGACTAGTATAACATAAATGGTCCATTTGATGATTTTTCCGCGGCTTCTCTTTTCGGACATCATTAAACATCCCCCATTACTAGATTTTTACTAAGGATTCCTTTATAAGTCTTCATCTCAATATACCCTTTCAGTAGAATAGAATATCCTGAATTGAACGACACTAAGTGTTAGCACTACTATTATAGCTATTACACAAAGTGTTGAGGCATAACCATATTTAAGAGCATATAATAGTTGTCTGGACGCGTACCAAGTTACGGAAGATGAGGCCCATCCAGGACCGCCGAAAGTCACGGTGGCTACGGGATCAAATATGTTAAATGCGCCTATCGCCGCTCCCACCGTAAGGAACATGAGAATGGGCTTTAGCAAAGGTAACGTTATATATCTGAATAACGCGAATCCTGTTGCCCCGTCTATCAGACCGGCTTCTATGTATACTCGTGGCACACCTCTCAGGGCCGAGAGCATCAGCAAAGTATTATAACCTAGTCCAGCCCAGAGAATTATTGCGCCCAATGCCCAAGGGGCGAGAATGTAATCGGCGAGGGGATTATCAATAGTAACTCCTTGCAGATATTTAATTAAGTTAATGTTACATATTATCGCATAGTTCCAAGCTAGCCCTAAAGTAACCCAGCTCACCACCATAGGCATCAAAATTACGAGATGAAATAAGTTCGTAAATTTTCGATTCACAATTTGTAAGTTTATCAAATATGCAACGAATAATGCTAAAAGTATTCCAATAACATTGTACATCGCATATATCCCTGTATTCCTGAGGGTCATTAAAAATATACTATCCTTACCTGTCAAGAGTCTCTCGTAATTTCTAAAGCCCACGAAGACCTCTCCAAATATAGAAGTCTCATATAGGCTCCAGTAGATTGCTTGGATTGCGGGATAGATGACAAAAATTATATATAAGACTAGAAAGGGACTGAGCATTAATAATGCCACAAGAGCATCACGGTGACTTTTCCTCATTTCAAAACACCTCAAAAATATGAAAAATAAAATGTGGTTTTTAGGATTTGGCCGCCCTAAAGGCTTCTAAAGCTTCCATTACTTGTTCTTGGGTGCTTTTGGCAGCATCTTCAGCTGTTTTTTGTCCTGCGAGCAGCGCTCCCAGCTCGTTAGCAAGGATATCTCCTACTTGGACTATTAGCGGATGCCTCGGAAGATATCTAAAGCCGAAGTCAAATGCTTGGGCAGCAAACATCGCTCTATGAATAGAGAACGACTTGTATGATTCTAGGGCGGCCTTGAAGACCGGCACGTGGCCAGCGTGCATACCCCAATAACCATTGCTTTCAGCCGTGTAAAGATACTTAAGATAAAGCTTTACAGCTTCTAAAGTCTCTGGATCCTTAAAAGCAGACTTAGTTAAAGCAATTACATGGCTGTTTCCCCATGTTCCAGCCTTACTGAACACTGGTATTACTCCATAGGGGCATTCCTCAAGCCTATCAAATGTAGTCTGCATCCACGGACCGTTGTACCACGTGAAAGCCTTACCGTTACAGAGACATGAGGCAAGATCGTTCCAAGTGAAGACTTTACCTAATCCCTCCTCGTACATTATCTGGTGTAGTTTAAAGGCCTCCATAGCATCCGGTGATGTGAAATCGGGTTTCGGATCTTGTTCTGTTCCACTACCTACAAAGGGGTCACTCTCCAAGAATCCGTAGAATGCCCAGAAGTTGTTTAAGTCTCCTGGCGTCCATCCTGCTGGCGCTATATCTGGTGGCAGTTTTTCTTTAGCGAGCCTAAGCCATTCTAAGTAGTCGTTTCTATCTCTGATTGGTTTATCCCAGCATTTAAGCCCATAAGCCTTGCAAGCTGGAGGTGGCACTGGTATGTCATATTGTTTGGCTAAATCAACCCTGAAGTAGATGGCGAAGAGGTGGACATCCCAAGGCAAGCAGTAGAGCTTTCCGTTCCAGATGCAGCCCTCCCATGCAGTTTCTAAGAACATATCTTTCGTGATTCCTAACTCTTTCACAAGATCGTCTAAGGGTTCAAATACGGTTCCAGCATAAAGAGGTACTTCGCTTGTATGCATTAATAACACTGGCGGCAGTTCTCCGCCTGCCTTATATGTCGCAGAAACCCTCGCGTAAAGATCATTCCAGTATAAGGTAGTTCTGACTACCTTGATCCCGGTTGCATTTCCGAATTTCCAGACAATCTCATCGAATACCACGCCGTCTCCTCCTGTTAGCCCATCCCACTGATGAATCTCTTTAGCCACCGGTGCTGTAGGCGTCATAACTGAAGTTGTTACTGAAGTTGTTACTGTGGTAGTCGGAGGCATTGTTGTAACTATGGTAGTTGGGGGCGCTGTCATGGTCACAGTTTCGGTCGTAGTCACAGTTTTAGTGACTGTAGCGGCAATAGTCTTTGTTACAGTTACCGGAGGCGCTGTAGGTGGGAAAGCTATGAGATAAGCGGTTGAAGCTCCGAAGATTATCACCAGCACAGCAAGAATTACTATAACAACTTGCTGCCTGGTCATTCTCCCACCCGGGTTTTCATTTAAGGGTTATAGAATGAAAGTTTATTAAGTTTGTTCCAAAAAACTTAAGACTCATGTTTTCTCATTGAGAGCCTTCAAGGCTAAAGCTTCAATTTTCCCCATTACTTGTTTTCCTCGGACGCTTAAATGAATCATTGTTTACCGGTTTTCCGCTTTCTAGTTTTCCCTTTCTTGGAGACTTTTCGCTTCGACCTTGAAAAACTCCTAAGTCTATCTGACATTATGTCAAACACTTCAGTAGCCGGAACCCAGACTCTCATATCTGTTGCCCCCCTATTAGCCCAAGCGTAATATGGTATAGCAACGAGTTTAACACTCTTCTTCTTTCTCTTTAATTCACGGATCGGGATGTATAGGTTGTTCTCGAACTGTTTTCCATCGAATTCAACACCTCTAGCCTGCAGCATTATAATATCGTCAGGCAATCGTCTTGAAGCTTTCATTATCTTAAAATTCCTTCCTGTTAAGATCACGTTCCACAGATTTACATCGCGATTATCCAAGCCCTCGAAACAGTAGATTAGAGGCCCTCTTGTTAAAGCTACTTTACCGAAATTCTCCTCGACCAACAAGTTTGCCACCAAAGGCTTTACAGGCATTGGTAAATTCAATTCTATTATGTCGCCCGCCTCCCACATCCTCTCAATAACGAGATAAGCCCCTGGCTGAGCTTTAACCCTCCTTCTATTCACTTTTACCGCAGGCTTATCACACCATTTTGGAATTCGAAGGGAGATCTTAAATTCATCATCTCTACTGGGGTTTACCTTAATCTTTATTTTTCCATCCCATGGATAATCGGTCTCTTGGATTAACCGAACATCTAGACCATCAATCCTGATCGTAGCCTCACTAGATAAGTATAAGTGAATCCAAATGCCATCCTTTGATGTACTGTAAATGTAGCCTGGGAGAGAAGTGAGTAATCTTGCGACGTTGGGCGGGCAACATGCGCATAAGAACCATTCTTCTCTTTTGTATCGTCCTCTGCTAGCTAATGGATTTACGTAAAAGAATTTAGTTCCATCCAGCGATATTCCCGAGAGCACGCCGTTATATAGTGTCAGCTCCATGAGATCTCCAAACCTTGCTTCTCCTGTAGCTAATAGCATCCTCCAATTCCACATGAAGTTAGCGACAGCTGCACACGTCTCGGAATAAGCCCTCATGTTCGGAAGCTCGTAAGGTTCTCCAAAGGATTCCGTAATGTATCGCGAGCCCGCGCCGCCAGTTACATACATCTTGGACGCAGTGAGGCTCCTCCATAACCTGTCCAGAGCTTCCAGAAGCACTTCCTCGCCAGTTTCCATATAAATATCTGTAGCTCCACAGTTAAGGTATAAGGCCCTTACAGCATGTCCCGCGATCTCATGAGCTTCTTTAAACGGAATATGGTCAACAAAGTATTCCGCCCCGCCAAAAATTCTATACACGTTTAGGTATTTTTCTTCCGTTGGCGGTTTGATTTTTGCCCTTCCCCGAAACTCGAGAAGATTAATCGAGCAATCGAGGTACCGTTTTCTTCCCGTCTCTCGGTAAAGCTCGACTAAAGCCATCTCGATATTTGGATGGCCGTCCGATATTTCTAAACCACCCGGCTTGAAAGTATCTGCGATTAGATCTGCGAACTTCGCTGCTATATTTAGCAAATCTGCACTTCCGGTAGCCCTATGCAGAGCTATGGCGGCTTGCATTAAGTGTCCAGCAGAGTATAGTTCATGGCTGAAGGCTAAGTCCCTCCATCTTAGGTCCTTCCTACCATGATATTCTGTAAAAAGATAGCCATCGGGCTCTTGGGCAGCAGATATTTCGGAAACAACTTGCCGAATAAGCTTCTCAAGCTCCTCATCCGGTGTTTGAGCAAGTTTATAAGCACACGCTTCAATCCATTTGTATACATCCGTATCATCGAAAGGATAGATTGTTTTATCGGAATTAATCGGCTGACCTCTCGAGGCCCATCTAAACCTGTTTATCCGGTCGGTTTCCTCCAGCTTCTTATAAATGTGCATCAACGTATTCTTGAAAACAGTATTCAGCCGCTTCCTCCAAAAACCACCTGTTATCTTCACATCACTTATAGAGACAGGCTTTAGCTTAGCATAAGGGCTACGTGACACATCTACAACGAAAACTCGCTTTTGCTCTGTCACCATAAGGATGACTTTCATTTAATAGCATATATAAATTTATCGATTCGATCTGAAAATACTATTTTATTCGTCAAAGCTGCTGCCTAAGTGTGATATTGCGTTCTAAATGGGATCTATGAGCTAGAGAAGCTCAAAATATATGTCTAATAGCAAGCCCGGCTTTATGCCAATTTTTGCGTTATATATCAGATTCTATTCTAATGGCTAATGACTGAGGGAAGGTGTAAAGATTGATTGGAAACAATATTTCTAGTTACCTTACGTTTATATATTAATTTAGCCGCAATTTCTTGAGGTGAACATTATTTGAAAGCACATATCTTTGTGGATATAGACTCGATTATAGCACCTTTTGATAAGAGGATTTACGGTCAGTTTATTGAACATTTAGGAAAATGCGTATATGGAGGAATATGGGTGGGAGAGACATCTAAGATACCAAATATAAAGGGTTATAGACAGGACGTACTGGAAGCAGTCAAGGCTATCAAACCACCATTAATTCGTTGGCCGGGTGGAAACTTTGCCTCAGGCTATCATTGGGAAGACGGCATAGGGCCCAAAAATCAGAGACCTAAGAAATATGATATGGCCTGGGGTGCTGAAGAACCTAATGAGTTTGGTACAGACGAGTATATTGAATGGGTAAGGATTGTGGGGTCTGAGCCCTATATAACAGTTAATGCTGGAAATGGCACTCCAGAAGAGGCAGCTCACTGGGTTGAATATTGTAATTCAACAAGGGATACTCGATATGCCTTGTTGAGAAAACAATATGGTCACAAAGAACCATACAATGTGAAGTTATGGAGTATAGGAAATGAGCTCTATGGATGGTGGCAGATAGGTTTTTGTAAAGATGGTGAAGAGTGCGGTCGAAGAACGCTCGAATTCGCAAACGAAATGAAAAGAGTTGATCCAAAGATCCAGTTAGTAGGAGTTGGAACAGATCTAGATCCTGAATGGAATGTTGACATGATAAGAATTGCGGGCAAATACCTAGACTATCTCTCAGTTCATACGTACATATTTACAGAAAAGGAAGGTAAGACTTATGACGAGCTCGTAGCCTTGCCTATTAGAATTGAAGAAAACCTTAAGCACATTTATTACACCATAGAGCAAACAAAGAGCAAATATAACATCAAGAAAGACATAAAGTTGGCATTCGACGAGTGGAACGTTTGGTATCCAGAGGCTCAGCCTCCGCTTTTAACGCAGATCACCAGCATTAAAGACGCCATTTTCACAGGCTTAATACTAAACTCTCTTCAGAGATTAGTTAAAATCGTGCCAATAGCATGTTTCGCTCAAACAGTAAATGTCTTGCCACTAATAATTACAGATGAAGAAAACATGATCGTTACTCCACAATATCTAGTGTTTAAATTATATACTGAGGTGATGGAAGGTGATGTAGTAGCAACAAGTGTTATATCTCCCAGCTACGTTTCTAAGGAACTGCAAAGACCCGTTCCATATCTAGACGCTTCAGCAATTTACATATCTAATGAAAAGAGAATATACCTTTATGTAATTAACAGGAATCCAGATGAATTCGGAGATGTCGAAATTCATATAAAAGGTGCCGATGTTTCAACAGTTAAACATAGATACATTTCTGGAAAAACAGTTAATGATAAAAATACATTCCAGAATCCGGAAAACGTTAAGATTGAAGAAAAACAGTATAAATTGAATTCATCAAGAACCGTAAGGATTCCAGCCCACTCGGTCAATTTACTTTTGCTTCAATAGGCGTAATGCTAATATCTTGATCCTGTTATTGATTTTTATGAAACGTGAGTATGAAAGTGAGACTCTTAACTCTAGTACTTATCTTGATGCTAGCGATAGCTAGCATATTGGTAAGCTATTATCACTTAGCTAACAGAGAGAGAAAAGTCTCCAAGATTTTCATCACGAAAACCGAGGTACTTAAGCTCACAGAAACAGTGACGTTAAAGAAAACGCAAAAAATTACCACAACCGTAACCCGGACTGAAACGTTAAGGATCAAAGTTCCAATACTGATAGGCTCGGTAAGCATAGGTGAAGAGCTTTCAATTGTAAAACCGTTTCTTTATCATGAGCATCTATTATACCATTATGAAGGGCCGGAATCTATTCATGAAAATTGGTACGTTCAAGGAGAATATCTAATAAAACGAAATGGTGTGATAATTCAAGGAGAGGATGGTTGTACCTTAGCTTATAATAAATTGGTTGGGCTGGAGCCTTTTAGGGCGTATTGGTTTAATTTGACAATCCTGAGGCAGCATGGTCCTGTAAGGTTCATATTATATCTACCCAATGCTAGTAAGAAAGTACTGGAGATGAGTATCAATACAGACAAGACAACAGCAGTTTACGTAAATGCCAAGCGAGCCACTTATCAAAAATCCATTGATATGCGACAGTCTGATGATTTAGAACTCTTATTAATATCCTCAATGAGCAATCGTATTGAGCTTTTTGTAAAAAGATTGGGCATAGATGATTATTGGGTTGCCATTGCTCAAGTTGAATCTCGCAGCTTGAGTCAACGTCCAAGATTCGCATTCGAAGTTTGCAACTCATCTATTGTCTTAAGAGAGTTTAGAGTTAACCTGGCTGCAGGCACTGGCATCAGGGATTTGAGACCAATATTTGACTGGAGTAATGGAAAATATGATCCAAGATCATTTCTCAAAAATGACGAAGGGTATATGCTTTTCTTTGCCACTGAAAGCTATTTCGCTAACGGCTTTACTACCTTATTATTCTTGAAGACTAAAGATTTACTGCACTATGAGCCTGTTAAATCAATAATCGTAAAGCAGCCAGGATACAGTGGGCAAGGAGTATTATTCAAATGGATTGATGGAAAGATACATGGGTTCCTTATGGATTGGAGTTCTGGAAGACCACCATTCCAAGGAGGACTTCATAGAATATTAAAAGTTGTATTAGATGAAAACTTAGATTTTGTATCAATCGATACAAATGTCAAGTTAATTAATCCTCCTCTAGGGGGGAGTATGGGACATTACGATATAACACTATTCAAATATAATGGGACATGGTATGCAATAACGTCAAGTTTCACCGGAGGGACAGTTTTATGGAAATTGGACGAGCCCACGTCAACTACATTTACTTATGTGAAAATAATATTTCCGGGAGGATTTGAGAATCCAATGATATACCCTGTAAAGGCGCCTGATGGCAGCATACAGTTCATGTTATCGGTTGCAACAGCAATGGTTAAAGGAGTGCAGTGGCATAGGATTTACATACTGGATGACAATCTGAACCCTCTAAAATACTACAATCTCATTCAGCCAAAGGTTTATAGTGGCGGACACTCATTTTACCTAGATCCATGGTATCTATATGTGCATCAAGATCAACTCCCTGAATGGAGATTCATAAGCTGGGACATAGGTCCAGGCGTATATCTGCGGATCTACAGGTTAATAACGGATTATAGGTATTACATTGAGGAAAAATAGCTTTAAAGACAATTTAAAGAGCGCTTTACAAAATTACAATTCCAGGATTCTAGGCTCTCCTTAAGTTTAACCCCTTTTCACTTTCACATTTAAAAAGATAATTAGAAATCCAGACATCTAGTAGAAAGCGATTTTGACAAGATAGATTATCTGTTAGAATAAAGCCAGCATTTAACTATGACTTCGTCAATTTTAATTTCTGGAGGTGTTTCTTCCTTACACCGTTTATCTGCGTATGGGCATCTTAAAGCAAACTTACAACCGCGCATTAGAAACTCTTTCTCCTCTATTTGAGAAAGCTTTATCGGTCTCATATATTGAGATTTACTCTTTGGGTCGGGTTCTGGCAAAGATTCGAGCAGTATTTTGGTATATGGATGGAACGGCTTATTTAAAACGATACTTATGGGTCCTCTTTCAAGAATCGTTCCTCTATAGAGGATGGCTATGTCGTCGCTTATGTAGTAAGCTGTAGCTAAATCGTGTGTAATATAGATGAGGGAGATTCCATAGTTATCCTTAATATGCTTGAATATGTTAAGTATGTTTATTCTAAGAGAAGCATCAAGCATCGAGACCGGCTCATCAGCTACTATCAGTCTGGGATTGGTTAATAGAGCCCTTGCAATCGCAACTCTTTGAAGTTCTCCACCTGAAAGCTCATGAGGATATTTCTCTCGTACATCACTCAGCCGCAACCCTACAGAAGAAAGTGTATTATCTATATGGTTTTGAATTTCGGTCTCGTTCGTTAGCCCCATAAGTGATTTAACGGTTTCATGCAAATAGTGATAAACTCTTTTAAGCGGATTAAATGTGGCATATGGATCCTGAAAAACAGCTTGAATTTCCCTTTTAAGCCATTTTGCATCCGAACCTTTAAGATGATGTATATCCTTCCCCTTATAAAGGATGCGCCCTTCGTCAGGCTGATGAATTCCTAAAATTATTTTTGCTAAAGTGCTTTTTCCACTACCACTTTCTCCTGCAAGTGTAAATATCCTAGGCTCATTACTTAACGAGAAATTCACATTATCCAACGCTTTAAACATGAATCCGAAAAATCCATATCTAAAGAACTTGCTTACGTTTTTAACCTCTAACAGGCATGCGGCCCCATCTGAGGTGAGATCTTTCAAACAAATCACCTCCTCTCATAAAGAAAACAAGCCACAAAGTGATCCTTTTCTACTTCGAGAAACGGAGGCTCTTTTGATTTACACAGCGACAGACATTCTTGGCATCTGGGATGAAATCTGCAACCAGGAGGAGGCGATGCAAGATCAGGCGGAGAGCCAGATACTCCTTTCTTTGCACTTTTATCTCCCAATTTTGGTAAAGAATTCAATAGCATCTTCGTATACGGATGAGCTGGATTTTCGAAGACCATATCTAACGGCCCCATTTCGACTATTTTTCCGGCATACATTATAGCTATCTTATGGCTTAACATCGCAAGTATGCTGAGATCGTGACTAACGACGATTATTATATTCTTTAACTCTTTTTGAACATTAGCTAGTAGTTGTAAAATCGCTCTTTGCGTAATAACATCGACAGCAGTAGTAGGCTCGTCTGCTAGCACTACTTTAGGTTTCGTTATTAAGGATAACGCGATAACTATTCTTTGTCTCATTCCTCCGCTTAACTGATGGGGAAAAGCATTCATAATATCTTCAGATAAACCTACGTTTGAGAGGTAACTTTTAGCCAATTCGTCAGCATCCTTACCTTCTAACTTCATATGAACTTTAAGCACTTCGGTAAAATGATCTCGTATCCTCGTGACGGGATTCAATACATTCATAGAGTTTTGCGGGATCCACGAAATATACTTCCACCAGACCTGTTTCTTCCTTTCCTCTGGATTCATTTTCAAAACGTCTATATATCCACTACCTGATTTCCGTTGTAAAAGTACTTCTCCCTTTCGAACTATTAAAGGTGGTTTTAAATAACCGTATAGCATCTTAAGGAGCGTTGATTTTCCGCATCCTGATTCGCCTGCAATTCCAATTATCTGATTCTCCTCTAGTTTAAAGTTCACGTTGTTAACAGCATCAACGTATTTCTTAGTTCCATTTAGACCTATTAGATAACCTCCTGAAAGGTTTTTTACTATAATGGGAAATGAGCTCATCTTTCATCTACCCCCTCTAAGCCTAGGATTAAGATATTCTTGAAGGCCAGCTGAAATCAAGTAGAGAGATAGAAAGAGTAAAATCAGGATAAACACGGGCGGAACAACCCACCACCAGAGGTTATGAAGCATTGCTCCATACCTTTGGATCCAATAGATCATCGTTCCTAAGGTATCCATCTCCAAAATTGATAGTCCCAAAAAGGCGAGACCAACTTCTGCTCCTATAGTTAAGATCATCGTATTTATTATATTCGTTAAATGAAAGCCCAGAAGGTGCGGGAATATCTCGAACATAATCACTTTTAGCGTAGACATACCTGATAGTTGAGCTAACACTATGAAATCTTTCTCCCTTAAGCTTAAGGTTATTGACCTTATCATTCTACTAGACCAAGGCCACGAGATTATCGAAATTATTAAACCTATTAGAACCAGGTTTATAATTGGCTTCAAAATCATTACAAGCATTATAGTTAATGGAAGCCCAGGTATTGCTATAAATGCATCTGTAAAGAACATAATAAAACGATCCGTGATTCCTCCCTTGACACCTGCGACTAAACCTAAAATCAATCCTATATGACAAGCCACCATAGATGTCACGGTAGCGATTAACATTGAGTTGATTATCGCGTTGGTCAGAGACCAGAAAACACTCCGCCCATTCGAAGTCGTTCCTAAGATCATATCTATGGATTCTAGCGATGGAGGGTGATTTGTGGGAAGGTAATAAAGGTATTGATGATATTCTGGAGAAAAAAGAGAAAATGAGCCGAAGAACATTATAGCTAAGAAAAGAACGAACCCTACCCTGAACTTAAAATTAGCCTTGAAAACGGTTATAAAGCTTCCAAGAACTGGAAATGTTCGAACTTTCATGGATCCCCCTACCTATATCTAACTCTTGGATCAATTAACGGATACACTAAGTCGAGGATATAAGAAGCTACAGCGACACCTATTATCGAAAGAGAAACGATTCCAAGAACAAGCGGGTAATCTCCAGCATTCACAGCTTGGTATAAAAGTAGCCCCAAGCCCGGAAAGTTAAAAAGCATTTCGGTTAAAAGAGCCCCTCCGAAAATAGTCCCTAAATTCAGACTTAGCGCTGTTATTTGCGGCATCATAATATTTTTCAAAAGATATTTTTTAAGTAATATGGCACCTGGAAGACCTCTAATCTCTCCATACCAGTAGAAGTCTTCCGATAGAATGTTTAACCCTAATGCCCTAGAACTCAAAAACCACCATCCTAGAGCTCCGATGATGATTATCGAGAGCGCTGGCAGAGTCATCACCCGGAGAATGGTTAACAAGAATTCTAATGAAAATATGTTTTCCGGCATCCTGACAGGAGCAAGAGAGAATAGGGGTATCAAGTAAGCGAATACGTAAGTCAGGATCAATGCGAAAACGTAATAAGGGATAGGGTAGAGCGTAATTGCTAAAGCTTGAAGAAACTTCGAGAGCTTTTTACCCTCAATAAGAGATGCTACTGCTCCGAGGATGTTTCCTACGACCCAAGCAATTATTGTAGAGAAAGTTAGAAGGGCCACGGTCCAAGGTAATTTATATGAAATTATTTCCCTAACAGTCGCAGGTCTTGCGAGAATTGATATGCCAAAATCCATGGTTAAGAACCTTCTAACGAAACCAATATACTGTTCCATCAGCGATCCCTTAAGCCCAAACATTTCATAATACATATCATACATTTTTTGTATTTGTTCGGGATTACCTAAGGCGGCGCCTGCAACCGCCATACTTCTCGCAACCATATTCTTGACTATATCTGTTGGCATGGCCTTAAGAATTAGGAATGTTAAAGTGAAAGCCGTGAAAATCGTCGCTAAGAAGATTAGCGTTCTTAGCGTTACATATCTAAGAAAGGGTCTTCTCATTTCATTTACCCCTTTTAAAAAAGGAGGAGAATGCTTAAAGCTTTTCGCCAGGTGGTGACTTCCTTCTAGCTCTCACTATATAGCCTATTGCTATACCTACTATCAGCATCACTATAGCTACCGCCGTAACCATGCTTAGATCTACGGTCGGCACTTCCTTGACAGTAGTCGTAGTTAACATGGAGATCTTCGTCTCGGTTCTCTCAATGGTTACTGTAGTGGTGAGAGTCGTAGGAATAGTTACTGTATAAGTAGTTAGGGTTCGGGTTGGAGGTGTAGGGGTAGTCGTCACGGTAGGAGTCGGGGTTGTAGTCATGGTAATTGTCGGAGCGGTTTCCGAAACTATAGGCATAAACTCGACCGTCATCTCCTTGGGTATCTTAGCTGACTCCGGCGTGGCCTCGCTGGTGGGACACCTACCTGATGGTCTTAGTCCAAGTATTGTGAAGAGGAACGAAGAGCAGTATGGCTTTGGCTCAGCATATCTGTTAGTTAAGGTCGGCCATCCTTCCCAACAATATGTATTAGCGATCATATACCTTGCTGGAGAGAAAACCGTTATCCAGAATTTGTATTTCAGATGTATTTTTAATAACTCTATGATTATATCGCTTATTCTCGGATCCCATGGAGGCGTATTGATATACTCTTCAACAAGTGCATCTAATCTTTCTCTATCCGGGAAGACCGTTCTAGCAACCTCGATGTTATTTCTTATATCTTCGGGAATCTGTTCTGGTGGCAGTCCATAGCACATTATGTAGCCTACCCATGGGAGCCTCGCGCCAGTCACACAGTTTCTACTATGCCATTCTTTCGGAGTTTCCCACCAGTCACGGGTTGGGAATCCTCCGCCAGGCCACTCAAAAGCCACATCCCACGTATGACTATAGACTCTATCCCAGTAAGCTTCGAGAGTCTCCAGTTTAACCTCAACTCCGAATCTTCTCCATTGATCAGCGATTATCTGCACAAGTGGGAAGGAAAATTCGGCTCCAGGAGGAGAAATTAAGTTTACCTCAAAGATTCTGCCGTCGGGCATCCTCCACTTACCGTCAGAACCTCTGTAAAAGCCAACAGACTTGAGTAACTCTTCAGCTCTTTCAGGGTCATACTTAAACCAAGTTATATCTGGATCAAGCCCTAGAATGCTGAGATAGTTTTGGATTTCTTTTGGCGGTGATGGGTCGAGACCATATTTCATTAGCTCGTCTTTTAATGGCTGAACGTACCATTGCTCTAGTGGATAGAATCTTGAGACCGGAAGTGGATTCGGAACCACTGATGATCCATCAGGGGTTTTATAAGCATTGTATATCGTTCTATAATCTATTGCATAGGTTAACGCCCAGCGGACTTCCGTCAAATTAAATGGATATTTTAATATATTGAAAACTAGCTCCCTTGTTCCTTCATCCCTTGTCCATGCCCATGGATAGTCGCGACCATTCCAGCCCCATGCGTAGGGATTCTTATCCATTATAACACCAACATATTCAGAAGTAAATTCTGTGAAGTCAAGCTCATTATTTGCCATAGCC
>Ga0180301_10002346_pt1 | contig 14868 bp, 14 predicted proteins | sample GuaBasSediGuay16_FD_121797 | JGI IMG/M metagenome (GOLD analysis project Ga0180301, IMG submission 121797) | Subseafloor sediment microbial communities from Guaymas Basin, Gulf of California, Mexico - Guay16, Core 4569-2, 12-15 cm | ecosystem: Environmental > Aquatic > Marine > Hydrothermal...
AAGATAGCTAAGATATACGCTAGGATAATAACTAAACTATTAAGCTAGTGTTTCCATGATTTAGACCTCCATTTAAGGATAGTTTTTCTTCTTCAACTTTATCCATTAATCCATACTGGGAGGAGCTCAAGATATAAGGATATATATCTCCACTACGTTATTCTCTGGAAAGTAAATCATTTATGGGTGAGTATGGTGGAAGAAAAAACTATATTAGTAACTAACGATGACGGAGTCTACAGTCCTGGTCTTAGACTACTCTATGATGCTGTTAAGGATTTAGGCAGGGTTTTTGTTGTCGCTCCTGAAGTTCCTAAGAGCGCTAGCGGCTTAGGACTGACCTTGCATAAGCCTCTTAGAATAACTAAGCTAATATTAGATGATATGGTTGTTTATGCTGTTAACGGTACTCCAAGCGACATAATACACCTAGCTTTACACGTTATAGCTAGGAAAGTTGACCTGGTGGTCTCAGGTATAAACATAGGCGACAATACTAGTGTCCAGGTAATTCTCTCATCGGGTACTGTTGGCGCTGCAGCCCAAGCAGCTTTAGAGGGTATTCCTGGAATAGCGTTTTCTGTAGCTGTTGGATCAGCTGAAGAACTTGAAGTAAATTTTGAGCTACAAGAACTAATTAAGCGCACCGTTAGAGTGTTTGTTAAGGAAATTATTGAGCATGGCTTTCCCGGAGGCGTTGACGTAATTAACGTTAATTTCCCTGCTGAAGTAAGGAAAGATATTGAAATTAAAGTTGCTAAGGCAGCTAAGCTAAGGTTTACTGAATATGTTGAGAAAAGAGTTGACCCTAGAGGTAAGGAGTACTTTTGGCTCTACGGCTATCCTAAAGAACCTGAACCGGGAACAGATGTTTACGTTGTTCTCGTTGAGAAAAACATTGCAGTAACTCCCCTAAGGTTAGACTTAAATGTTCCCACTATTAGTGAAGATCTTAAAGGATTCTTTGAAAAAATTTCAAATAATTTAAGGCTTCTACTTTAGCATCTTACTATAGTATTTTCTAATAGCGTACTCTAATACAGGATCAGGTATCAAGTACTTTCCATTAGCCTTCACAATAAACCCTGCATCTATAAGGTTTCTTATGAGGTTTAACATTATTGAAGAACTTATTTCCCTTGATTCTTCTATTTCAAGTCTTTTCTTAATTTCACTCCATGAATTATATCCGAGAGCAATACTATGAAGGATGTTAACGTAGCGTTTTCTAGCTTGTTCTCTTAGCCTGAGAAAATTATTTACTTCCTCTAAGGCTAACTTACTTCCCTCTTCTAATGTCAAATCTATTATTTCCCTAGTTAAACCATGTTCAGAAGATAGAATTCCAAAATATGTTAACCAGCCAATAACTCCATTTAGCCTATTTACTGCTTCCCCTATTACGTCCATTTGGGGTTTTATACCGAGTTGCTCGAATCCCTTAGTGAGAAATTCAATAGATTTTTCCCTGCTCAAGTTTTTAAGATGGACTTCATATCTTACCCTACCATAGAGTGGAGAACTGGGATCATGCATTCTCAAGAATCTGTACATTAGACCTATTTTTGACCCTGATAAAACTATTGATATGTTTCTTAAATTATCGTAAGCGTAGGCTATTATGGGTAATAAGTTTATTCCTTTCAGCCTTATAAGTTCCTGTGCTTCGTCAAGAGCGAGCACAAATACTGTACTATGTTCTTTTGCCCAATCGTTAATATTAGCTAAGATGTCGCTTAAGAGCATTTTATTCTCTCTAATATTGAGTTTAATGGAAAAACCAGCTACCGTAACACCTCTAATTCCTCTTAGAAGCTCTAGGAGCCCCCTATGAAAACCCAAGAGTCTTCTTAGTTCCCTTTCTAAAACATTTGTAAAGTCTTGCCTCCTTATGTAAGCGTCACCTTCGAAAACGCGGCAATCTATCATAATGTAAGGTAAATTTGCTTCATTTAGCGCTACTTTGAGTAAAGATGTTTTACCTGTTCTTCTAAGCCCCAGAACCAAGATTAACGGTTTAACTTCAACCATGTAGTTGATCAATTCTTTAAGCTCATGTTCTCTATCATAAAAGTCCTCAATTTTCTCCTTAGGTCTAGGGTCAAAGTATGGCATAACTTCTACCCCTAGAACCTACTTCTACCTCTAGAAGTAATAAGTATTACCTTAACGCTTTAACTTATATTGTTTTAGCTGCATGTAGCGCCTTAATTAGACCCCTTCTATCTTTTGGACATGAAACTATAATGCCATTAACTAAATGTTTAATCTTAGTGAGGAACAATTCTAACCTATCTAAGGTAACGTATGGTTGACCTATCTTAGAAAGCAAATCAATATTCCTTTCAGTAGCAACTATTACGTAAGGATATAGCTTCTTACCTAAACTCTTGGCTTTCTCCGAAACTTTAGCGAACTTATCTAGGTTCTCCTCTGAAAAATCTAAGCATAAGGTAGAAGTCGAAATCTCTCTCAAGTCTCTCATAAATTTTCTCTAAAGGAAACCTTAAACTCAAAATAGCGCCTATTTTAAGCCTTCTAACACCATAATCTCTATCAAGCTTTAAAGCTTCTTCAGAGGCCAAGTAGCTTACGGGTTTACCTACCTTAGGAGGGTCACCTATAGTAACAAGTAACCTGCCTATACCAAGAGACTGAGCCGCATAAGCTAAAGACAAGAAACCCAAGTGATTTACATCAGCAAGCCTAACATGAGCAATAGCGTCAACATTAAAAACATTAACCAATATTGAGGCTAAAGCAACAGAATTAACTGAAGGATATCTGAGAGAAGACTCAGAAATATCAACACCATCGGCACAGCCACTAATACTTTCAATAAATTTCCTAAGATAAGCTATGTTCTTCTTCACCCCTAAAAATAAGTTCAACATAAACTCTCATTTAAACACCTCTACTGTAGATGACTTTAAGAATAATAGAAAATAAGGTAATGTTAAAAAATTACTTCCTTCGCCTTAAAATAACCATCGTTACAGCTACAGTAGCTATTAGCATAGGCACTATATACGTTTCAGGTATGGGTTCCGGTGGACCTCAGTAGGTGTAGCAATGTGCGTCCATGCAGGGTCTACGGAAGCAGAAACTACAGAACCTGTTATATCAGTTATTGCAGGGTCTAGATCGCTAATACCTGTGTGAGTTGTAGTGTCTTCGATGTCTATAGTGAACCGTGATTTACCTATAAGTTCTGTTACGTCACTAACACTAGCATTAGGATATGCTGCATCAGTCCACACAAGATTTCCTGTGTACGTTCCTACTTCGGCATAAACCAGTAGATCATAATACTGTACTGCAACAGCATCAGGATCGTCACTGAACGATACTGTTAACCCTCCAGCAACTATAGCTCCGCTTTCTACGTCGATCGCGCTTCCGGTATCGTTATAGCTACCACCAATAGACCTAAAGTATAAAACGTTTCCGGAAACATCGAGTTTAGCTAGTAGCATATCTTTTTCTCTAAATAAACCTAGTTCTGTAGTGTTTGTTGTTCCAGCAACGTAAATGTAATTTCCGCTTACCTTAACTTTAAATGCAGAGTCTGCGGAAAGTGTTCCGAAAACTACAATCCAGTTTAATATGCCATCAGGTGTTCCCTCCGCAATAAAGCCGTTACCGTTAGATTCTGTGCTTTTCGTGACACCAACAATCACTATGTCCCCATTGTCTAGTAGATCAATATCGTTAGCGTAGTCTTCGCGTGTCCAGGGGGTTATTTCTCTAACCCACTCTAAAGTCACAGTACCTGTATTCGGGTCTTCAACAAGCTTCGCAACATAGAGGTTTCCATTAGCATCTACGAGGAGGCTTTTACCTGCAATGTAGAGTATGTTGTGTGTTCCATTGTATGTTATGGCGAGTTCGTTAGCTATTATGCCATTAATGCTCTTAGACCATATAACATTAGTTAGATCTGATGCGTTTAATTTAAGCACTATAGCAGCGTATGGGGACATTAAGTAGCCTACAGCATATATGTAACCGTCAAATAGTTGTACATCCTTCATGTATCCATGATGTCCAGCAATATTCAATATAATCATTTGTTCTAATCCGCCGCTATAATTCATTCTCGCAAGCATAGCATGGTATAGGTTGTCAGTTTTAGACCATATTGTTCCTACCGTGTAGATTTTGTTTCCAGGATCTACGTAGATCCTATGAAACCATGTATGAGTGTAATCAGTAGTGTATCTATAGTATTTAGACCATTTGATACCACCCGTGGAGTCCAGCATTAACAACCATCCTTCATATCCTTCAATTCTCGATATGTAGTATGAGTACCCTGAAACTAGGATTTCCCATGTATTTGGGTTTATGTATATGTCCTTTACATAGTCCCTATATATGAAACCCACATTGATAATCTATACTCCTTCTGGGGAAGCTTTTACAACACTAATAGCTACTTGTAGAGCCAGGAGAAGACATAATATGGCTATGTAGTGTTTTCCCACATTTCCCCACCTAAACACTGTTTAGGCAAGGATTTAGGAAACGAAATATACTGAATACATATTTGCAAATTCCATAATAAGTACTTTATCCTCCAATATGAGAAACCTAACTCCCAACGTAAATTATCCAAAGTTCTCTAGTGTTATCTCCTCTAACATGGTAAAGTTTACCTTGATAATATACTATCCTATTACCGGGAGATAATGGCATGTAAGGTATCTGAGTTTCATAAGGATACCATTTAAGCTCATTTAAGTCAAAATAGTGTAAACCTCCACCTTTACCTAAAAGCCATAGTTTATTAGCTCCATAGGCAAAACCTACAGAATATGGTGTTGGAACATCCTCTAACCGGACCCAGCTACCTGCACCTTTCAAGAACTCCGTAATGTTTCCCTTGTAAAAGCTTACTGTGGAGTCTCCGGGTATTAAGTATACTATGTCTCCAACTATTACTGCAACGCTGTAATTTCCGCAGTCCTTACTTATTTCCTTCAACGTAAACCATTTACTTGTTGTAATATCATAGTACCATAAGTACCACGAACCAGCACTGTTTTCAGCTACTAAGAACAAATATTCCGGGTATTTCTCTGTGAAGAGAAGTGACATACCAGGAGTAATAATGAATTTATCATTTACAGTACTTGCAGCTAAGCTTTCCCACCTCTCATTAACTACATCATAATAGGCTATGCTATCTGTATTGTTAATTATCCATATTCTACCTCTAACCTTATCATAGCATGAAACAGCATACTCTGCTTCAAACTTGGAATAAGTTACCGTACTATTCCATATTCCGCTCGCAATATCGTAAAGCAAGATCTTTACTGATCCATTATTATACATTATGGGTACGTATATTATTACATCTCTAAGATATGTTACTGTAACATTAACGTACTCTACATATTCTCTAAATGAAGCACCATAACCAGAAACTACGCTTATATTTACAATACCATTACTAATATATTCCCTTAATTCTAGATCTTCATAAGTTAAAGTAAAGCAATAGCTTTCCTCGTCCGGCCCATAATATGTTTCTTCAAAAACTTTTGACCATACCTTCTCTTCGAAATTCCACATATAAACATCAAAACCTAGGCCAATACCTGTAACTATGTCATACTTGAGAGTAAGTGTAATGTTAAAGCTTATAACAGGTTCCTTAAGACCTGAAAAGGCAATATTCGCTCTTGAACCATAACGCCCTTCCTCAGCACCAATAACGTACTCTGGTTCTGAATCAACCCATTCATAACCATAAACTAAACCCGGTTCTATTGCAATAAAACCACCCCACTCATAAGTATGAGGGCCATTGAAGGCCGGAGTTTCCTGCAGAGCATAATCGAAATATGCTAAACCAACATTTCTAAGTCTCTCATGGCAGTTATCAGATTCTGCCTCTGTCTGAATTTTAAACACTACGATAGGCGTTGAAGTAAATGAAACATTAAAGTAGTATCTTCTCCAGTAATTCGGATCTATATCCCATGGAGGATAATAGTTGTCAATATACCAGTAGTATCTATCAGGGTAGATCCTTGCAACTTCGAATTTTAATCCGTTAATTGTAATTCCAGACGCATAATACACTCTGACCCAATAGAACCAGCTTGGAGAATACCAGAAAACATGCTTGTACTCCTCCCATGGAACAGCAATATAACCTATGGTTTCAAAAGCATGGCTTGTATCTGATTGTTCCTCCACTTTAACCTCAAAACTACTACTTGTTGGATTATTCTGCCTTGTGTGTGCTCCTCCTTCAGAACTTCTGCTAGGGCCTCCCTCATTATAACTGTTAATGTAGGTTATTATAACTGGCACGTTTTTGAAACTGTACTGTAGGTTTACTGTAGCGTATGTTGAGTCAGCAGTTACTGTTCCTACCTCCCATACTCTACCTCCAATAACCCATATTCCGGGCTTTAGTGCTATCCACCCTATAGTTTCAACGTAATGTGGTCCACTGTCATTCGGGTATTCTTCAAGCCTTATTGTGAAGTACGTTCTTGTTCTTTCTAGAACTCTTGAAACAACGGTGTCTCCTTCGTTAAATGTCATTATTGATGCGAAAATTAGTGGTGGTTCATCATACACTCCTTGGAAATATATTGTTGCAGTGTTTTCATCTGTATTTACTGTTCCTGCTTCACCTATTAATGTGAAAACGTTTTCTACAGTCGCGTATGATGGTAAGTTAGCATTTGGATTGTAGTAGTACATGTATATTTTTACTTGCCCGTTAGCTGGTATTTCAGGTATTTTAGCCCATATAGTGGCCTTCTCACGTACGCTATCCCATTTCTCGATATAGAAAGGTATTTCTGTAATTCCATCGTCTAGTGTAAATCTTATATCTGAACCATCGGGTTTAGCTTTGTTAAAGTCAAAGTTTGATGAGTTTAACTCGATTTTCACAGGGAAGTCTGTTAACGTTTTCCCGCTACGTTCCACTATGATTATTGGTTTTCTATAGCCCCAAGCGCCTACACCAGGTTCTTCGAGCCAATTACTATCCCTAACTGCAGAGTCTACGATATAATAGTCATTGTCATCATATTTTACACTTTCATTGCTACCACTTACGTAAGTTCCTTCAACAGTAAATACAATGGCATCGTTGTAAGCATCATAAGCTAATTTGTAACCTAATCCTGCCTCAGTGTATTCAGGAACTGCTTCTGGAACGTACTCTACTCTATAGTTAACTGTAGGTGCTACAGCTACTTGAGGAATATACTGTGATGCAGACATTCCAGCTACGGTTCCTGTTGAAGACGTAGAGTAGGTTATTGAAACAGGTTTCCTATCTCCGACGAAAAGCTTTAGTTCAAGAGTTTCTCCAGGTGATAACCATTGGGGGAGTTCATTAACATTTCTAGAAGAACCAGATCCTACAATCTTAAATGATACGATGCTTACATCACTAGGTTGTAAATTACTGTAAACATTGTTTTTCAAACACGTATAATTCTTATCATTATAGTATATTACTATGCCAGTAATAGCTACTGGTTCTTTATAATTATTTGTTATGTTTAATAGCAGTGTAGAAGATGATTCTTCGAAGAACCAGTAACCTGTAACAGATTTAGATATTGCAATGCTTTCCCTTTCTACTTCAGCTTGTTTTTCCTGTATTTCTCTTAATCTTCCTTGGCTTAGGATGTTATATTCTATTATTGTAAATGCTATTATTATTGCGCCTATTATGAAAAGTATTGCTATTATTGATCCTACTGCTTTACGCAACTTCGCCCCAAGCTTCAACATATCCTCCACCATAAACTACTCTAACAAGTATTATGGAGTTAGGCTGTAGGGTTATGGGACTTGGTATTTCTAATTCCACTATTTCTAATGGTTTACAGTTTCTTGGTGGATTATAGTTTACAGCCAAGGTGTTATTCACATATACTGCGTATATTCTTACAGGGTTAGGACCTATGGCTAAAACTACTTTCACTCTATCAGTTTTAGAAGACCCTACCGCTAGAAGGATAGCTACTTGTTCCTTGGCTTTAATTTCTTCTTCAAGTATTTGCTGCTCTGTTCTTTGCTGGTGAAATGTTGTCCTATAGTATAGGTAAAGGTAGAGAGCAGTGCCTATAGATACTATTATTAGTAGGAGAAGCATTGATGCAACTATTTCACTAACAGCTTTCCTCATTTTAATTAGCATACGTTCTTCACTTCAAAAACTATAATATGGTTTTTCAAGTTTTAAGCTTTAGTACTACAAGCGTTCACGCATTATCCCTTGTTCCTACATGGACAGATTTTACCTTTATTACGGGGAAAATTAATAAATAAAAGTCATAGTATTATAATATCAAAATTAGGCGGGTTAGATTATGGATAAGAGAATGAAAATCAAAATATCGCTAATAATAGTAGCGACGTTGGCATTACTATTAGTAAATGCTGCGGTATTCGCATACTATCCTGTAGCAGTAACCGTCACTGGTGTTCAGCCGGTAGTTTTCATAGCTGGAGATAATGCTGGAGAACCGGATTTAGGCGATGGAAACACTATAGTTGTTACCCTAGGTGCAAACGGTGCATCGGCATCGATAACTGTGCATCCAACATATCAGACAACATACTATAAGGATGTTTTGAGGCTTCAAAATCAGGATAGCGAGAAATCATATTATGTGGCGATAAGGGTAAATGACCCAGCCGAATTGGAAGGTGCTTCTACAGCAACACTACGAATATACGACTCCACAGGCAAGTTCATAGATGCAGTCGACTTAACAACTACAGGGACAACAGACTGGATTGCAGTGTTAAACGCAGAGGACTATCTAAGATTCGACCTTAAATTCTACATTGAGGAGGGAACATCGCTGCCCAGTAGTGAAACCATAGGGTTCGAGGTAATTTATAGTTCACAAAATGTAGAGTCAGCGCCTTAGGTTTAAAACATGGCGTCGAAGATTAGGGATAAGACGATAACTGTTGTTTTTTCCTTAGCGCCTTTAATTTTCTTACTCCTCTTTATAATTCCTACTTATGCCTCAGTTTACGTTTATACTCCTATATTAGCCTCTTTAAACCCTATAGCTCCGCCTGTATGGTTTAGCGATCCCGGGGAAGATCAAGTTACTGTGGTTTTGGGAGCAAATAGAACATCAGCCTCTGTTACGATTAAGGCTTTAACCACAAACCTAGAATTAACTTTTAACAGCGACTTCTACATGGGACCTGATGGATGGTACTTTGTGCCTGGAACATACCTCACCAATGCTTATTGGTTACCAAGCTATCAAGAGGCATCAGGTGTGGTCGAAATTTATGGTACAATCCCCGGGTTCAGAGCTGATGCTGCCGCATTGCTTCAAAACGTAACCATACCTTCAACCTCCTTAACGTCGTTAACTGAAAAAATAATTTACTACTATCCACCTAGGCTCTTCTCCGGATGCCTTATTCTAGGCGGGCTCTATGATTGGGAGACAGGTTCATGGGCGTTTAGAGACGCTATTAGCTGCAATGAAAATGTATGGTCTGAAGCTATTTTCAACATAGACCCATCAGCTGTTGAACCTGGGAAAACTTACGGTCTAATAGCTGGGGTCATGCTATACAATAACTTTATTCTTCCGCAAACATATTATGTGTACTATGATAAAGTTGAGTTGGTAGCTCAAACATTAAACCCCGCATATAGTGGTAACTGGCTCTTATGTTATAGTAATGGAGGTAACTATAGAGGTAAGCTTATTATAAAAGATAGTTCGTTTTCAGGCAAAATAAATGCTACAATATGGCTTGTTTCATTTGAAGGCAGCGAATCATCACATATAGTAATTACGAATTCTCAGATAGTAATAGATGAAACATCTGAAATACTGTTCACACGGCCCCCATCAGGGTATAGCTCCCTCTATCTTAAAATAGATACTTCAGTAGAGCCTGGTAGTTCCGGTTTCTTAAGCCTTAAGTTTAAGTTTGAAACTGGAGGTGTAGAAGCAGAGTACCCATTAACATTGTTTATTCATGATCCAGAGAAGAGTAAAGAAGAGACAGTAAACGTGAAGTTTCATAGGAAAATACCTGTATGTAAAGTTAGGCTTGAAAATCTCTTATTAGGTTTAGGGGAAGTAGTTGAAAATTAAAAGGAAGTATGTGCAAACTGCAGTTTATGCTATATTTATTTTACTTTTGATTATAGCAGGTTTGGGTAGAGTAGTTTCCCTACCCGTATTTCTGTTTATAGTTTCAGGAAAATCTATGCTGCCTACACTACATCCTGGCGATGTCGTTATAGCTATCAGGGGGCCATTCGGTAAAGGAGATATAATTGTTTGGTGTTCAACGCCAATATATTGTGTTGCACATAGGGTCCAGAAACTAGGTAATGGTTTTGTTATTACTAAAGGTGACGCTAACCCTTTAGAGGATCCTCCAATACCTACGAGTATGGTTATGTACAAAGTTATAGGTAAAATACCAAATTATTTGTGGCTAACCCCTTTGCTATCTCTTCTAATTTATCTAAGCTACAAGAGAATATATGCCATATTTATATTGAAACCTAAGGTAGTGAAGAAAGAAAAAGTGCTCAGGTTAACAACCACCGTTATTGCACTATTTATTTTATTTAATGTTTCGGCGCTTTTACTTACACCGCTACCAGCTGGCATAGCAAGGTATTATATTCCTAAACCTAACGTTGAACTTAAGACTATAACGCCTATAGAATATGGGGTATTAATGGTCTACAATATTAGATTTACTAGAATAGTAAATGTAAATAAGTGCGTAACTTATCTACTAAATGAAACGTATTATTGCACTTATTGGAAAATAAGAAACAATACATTAAGTCTCCGCATTCCCGAAGAAGCGTATCAATATGCTTACCTGAAGGGAGCTAATCGCCTAAGCATTATGGTCAACGTTTCCTTAGAGAATGGGTGGTTTACAGGTAATTATACAATACCTTTAACATGGAGGAAACTTGAAATTAGTTTAAATAGAACACTTATTGAAGTATCTAATTCAAACCCTATACCCTTCAACATGTCCGTCAGAATATTGTACATAAACTACAGTAGTACTGGTAAGCCTAAACTCGTTATGGTTCAGAACTTAGGTTCAATAATTATAAAACCGTACTCTACATGGTCTTATGCTGTCACAGAAAAATCTGCCTATGCTTACGTTGAACTGGAATATGTGTTTAGAGGTGAGAAAGTTTTTGAGAGAAAGAAAATTGTTTTCGAAAAAGTCTAAGAGACTTACATTACTTGCATCTCTCGTAGGATTAATAGCAGGTTTTCTCTCGTTTTTAGCTACGATACTGCCTGCATATGAGGTATCGGGAGTTATACGCGGTATTTTTGCTCTTAGCTGGTATTATGTTGTTGCTTTCAACAACAGAATTTTCCTGAACGTGCTAGATACCATTTCATTCTTAACCGTTATAGTCAACGTTGCAAACTTTTTCGTAATTGCTTCCTCAATACTTGCAATAGTGCTTACTCTAAAAGGGAAAGAAAATGGGCTGATATTTGAACTGCTTTTCTCCTCATCACTTGTCTATATAATGTATTCGGGTCTTCTTTTAGGGATATTTAGGGTTATGAGTAGGGAAGTACTATCGTTAGCTGGGGTTTATAGTGAGGTTACAAGTGCTGGACTACTATTTAGTGGTAGAGCACATATACATGAGACCTTGTTTTCTAAGATACTTTTCCCTATAATACCATTACCATTAATAGTTGGTTTTACCTACCTAACCTTATCTTCAATATTAATGATTCGATACTTAAAGTTTAGTTCATAGTTTAATGTAAAATTTAATGTAAAAATGGTTAATTATGTTTTAACTTTTAATATCCCATTTTATCCCTATTATTTCCTCTTCCTTCCATAGGAATCGCTGCCAGTATTCTTTGGCTGCTTCTATGCCCTCCTTTGACAGTTTCTCATACCATTTCTCTGCTCCATACTCTTTAGCTGCTAATGTGAAGTAGTCTATTACTCTTTTGCTTTCCCAGAATACCGGTTTATAACCTGCTTTCTTGTCGTATTCTACTATTTTCCTTAGAAGTTCTCTGTTATGTTCGTCCATGTTTACCTCTATTCCATACGCTTCTTCTATTAATTTTGGAATTATCTTCTCGCCCCATCCTCTATGGAACCTGCATAAACCTCCTTCTTCAGAATATAGTTCCTTTATCGCTCTACCTAAGGCTTTAACTGCTAGGTCTTCGGGTTCTAAGAATATTCCATGATAGTATGTTAGATATTTCCCTATTATTGGTAATGGCATAATATTTCCGGGTCCCCAATACATTGCTGGTGTTAAGCTTCCATCAGGTCCGAACGGTACATAAACTGCTAAGTCTTCAAATAAGATGTTTTCTTTCTTAACGTTTTCTTCAAATATTTCATCTAATTTTTTAGCTGCTCTCCTTACGCCTTCACCGATAACTTCGTATATTTCTCCTTCACCAAATGCTAGTTTCCAAGCTATGGTTTTAACTAGTTCTGCATTGTGTTGGGAAAGTTCTTTAACTTTGTTTAAATCAAAGTATAGTTTATGGTCGAAGTACGGTTTACTCTTTAACCCTAATTCTTCTGGAGGTATTAGGTTTCTGTGGATTGCCTCTAAAATCCATGAAACAGTGTTTCCAAATTCTATTGCATCATATCCCATAGCATCTACAATATCAACAACTTCTACGGCAACATCTAAGTCTAATATTCCAGCATTGGCTGTACTTGCACAATATGGTTCATAGTCTATCTTATATCCTTTATACATTTTCTTACAAACCGCAACACACGGTTCATCGCATGTTCTCCAAAGCCTCTTAGCAATGGTCAACTTGTTAAACGGTTTAACATAAACCTCATTAATAACTTCTTTAAAGAACTTCCTCCTCTCCTTCTCATCCCAGTAAATGTATGACCAGTTAAACGTCGGGTTTAAGCCGTTATAATATGCATAGTTATTTCCAAAGGTACCTCCGGATTTCGTTTTGGGGTCGTATCTATACTTTACTGTAGCGTTCATTAGCACTGTGTTCATAGGGTTACCTAATAGTTTCTGAAATACATTGTTGAGTACTTTGAAGTTTGAAAGGTCTGTTTTAGGAAACTTGGGTTTTCTAATGTAATTTCCTCCATAAACTATAGCTGCAACCTTATGTGCTCTATAAAGTACAGATCCTGGCCCTCCTCTTGCAGAATACTCTACAGATTTTCCTTTGAAATTAAAGTCTCTTGAAGCATAGGATACTAGTGCACCATTTCTCGTATATACTGATGCAGGTCCTACGGTTATTACTTTTACAGGTACTTTGCCGTAGAAGTCGCCATAATTATCTGCAATATAATGGGCTAATGCGAAAGCACCATAAGCCTCTTTGTATTTCTTAAAAATTTCCGTTAACTTTTCCTCTGTTAAATGTTCAAAATGAACCCTGATTTCTCCTGAAGGCTTAGATTTCATGAGAATTATTGTTGGCTCCTTAGCTTTACCCTCTATTGCAGCATAATCTACACCTAAGTATCTGAAAACATACGCTGCACCACCCATGCTTGAGAGGAAGAATCCTCCCCACAGAGGTGATCTAAAGGTAAATACTAGTCTCCTAGTTCCTGAGATTTCGCTCCAGCTTAGGAGACCTGCACCAAAACATAGCACATTATGCTCATCGAATATAGGGTACTGGTAACTCCTGTATTTTTCAAGGTGACAGTATAGTCCCCAGCTTATTGGCCCCAATATTTCGTCTTTTGTTTCCTCAATATGAAATGTTTCTTTCGAAACATTAATTATTAATGCTTTACCTACCATGGTGTTGACCTTCAAAACTTCTTTATGCTACTTTTATAGTGAGGCTTTATTATGTTTTTCCGAAAAAGACTAAGTAAGTTTAACTTTAGGTTACCGTAGATACTTTAGTGGAGTCGTCTATGATTGGTCGAAAAACTCTAATCTACTTTTTAACTACAATATTAATTCTGGCGTTAATATTGACATACATTACTCTTCTCAAAAAACCTACCGAAACTACAATGCAAGTAGAAGCAACCTATCCCCTTAAACCTATACCCTACGTTGAAATTTACGTGCTAAATGATAACTACGAGTATGATGATTTTCTTAGCGACTGGGGTGTTTCATTTCTCGTTAGAACACCTAACAACACTTTCCTATTTGACACCGGTCCAAGCGCTTACACCTTACTTTATAATGCTGAAAAATTGGGTCTAAATCTAAGTAATGTAGAATTCATAGTTATCTCTCATAGTCACGGAGACCATACAGGAGGCTTAGAGGGATTAGGATGGATGCTTAAAGGGAGGAAAGTTTACATACCTTCAGGTGCGGGTTATGGTTTATCTTCATGGATAGAGAATTTAGGTTTTGAAGTAGTTAAAGTTCATGAAACTACGGTTATTGCTTCAGGGATTGCTATTATTGGAGAATTGTATGGTCCACCTTGGGAACAAGCTCTCGCCATTTACGTTGAAAATAAAGGGCTTATTATACTTACTGGCTGTAGTCATCCAGGTGTTGAAAATATTGTTGAAAAAGCTACTAAAGAATTAAACATTAAACCGTACTTGGTGATTGGAGGTTTTCACCTAGCCGGAGCTTCAGAAAGCAGGATAAGAAACACTATAAGTAAGCTGCTGGCTTTAGGGGTTAAGAAGATATGTCCAATACATTGTAGTGGAGATAGAATTAGAGAAATTCTAGCTAACAAATATCCTGAGGTTTATGGAGGTGGGCATGTAGGTTTAATATTGAAGATAGGTAAAGAAGAATAGGGTGAAGTTACGAAGTATATTCTTTAAGAGCTTCTTCTACAAGTTGCGCGTAAGCTAGCCCAGGCC
>Ga0180301_10002347_pt1 | contig 14867 bp, 12 predicted proteins | sample GuaBasSediGuay16_FD_121797 | JGI IMG/M metagenome (GOLD analysis project Ga0180301, IMG submission 121797) | Subseafloor sediment microbial communities from Guaymas Basin, Gulf of California, Mexico - Guay16, Core 4569-2, 12-15 cm | ecosystem: Environmental > Aquatic > Marine > Hydrothermal...
CTTGATGCTAGTATTCTATATGCTTCAGTACCTCCTGTACCAGCTCTATACCTTAAGACTGTATTAGCTAAGATATCAGCTAACTGTATGGCTTTGCAGGTCTTAGAGTCTCTAAACTCTATCTTCTCTATTAGTGAGTAACTAGGTCTGTACCTAGGCCTTGGATTGTAGAAGTAGCCTCTAGTCTTAAGTTCTCTAAGTAGATCCTTAACGTCCTCCTCTCTCCCGCTAATACTATCATGGGTTACGATAGCCCCCTCATTATATCTTTCGCAAAGCATTGCAACCCTGGTCAGCAATGCCTCAATAGTGAATAGTCTTATATCAATGCTTCTATTTAATTTAGCACTCAATTTCCTTAAATCGTCCTTATCAATAATAACAGCTACAACATTCCTTGAAGCCGTAATAACTACCTTAGTTATTGCATTAATTAATTCCTCCTTTACGTGCTTAACTCTATCCTTAGGTAGGGTTCTAAGTGATGAGAAGGGGCCTTCAAGATTTAAAATATACCCTGCCCCTAACTCTGGAATGCCTCCCAACCTTTTCTGAAGGTCTATTAGATCACGTATAGTTACGTCACTACCTGGTATGCTAATGTTTAATACATCATCATAAGTACCCTCAATGACGTCTTCGGAGTCGGGTGCAACAGGTGCATTCGTAGTTGATAAGGGCTTACCTACTAACAGCTGAAGCAGGCAGGAAATTCTCTAAAGACATAGAGGCTAGGGTATCACTAAAGGAGCTAGCTAGGATACTCAGTAGTAGGAATTGAGTATAAGGGAGTATGGAGAGAAGGTAGGACCACATGGGTACTCAAGATACCTAAAGACCTACTTAAACTAAATAAACTTTTGATGAAGCCCTCATTAGATCCGGAAAATAAGTTACATTAGATCTCCATACTTAAGGACGGGATATTATTAACAATTTATACAGTATTCAATTAAGTAATGTAGAAAAATACTCTATTAGCTCATCAACCTCACGTTCTTTCTCTTATGTTTCTTTTGTTGTGCTGTGCGTTACTGCTATTGTTATTAGGTGTAGTAGTTCTTCGAATGCTTCCTCATATCTTTCTTCATTCATTAACTTGCTCATCTTATTCATTATATTTATTGTTTCTTTAAGGTATTGCATTTCCTGCTTGATTGTCTGAACTTCCTTGCCTAAGTATTGTGGGTTTAGTGACTCTCTATAGCCCTCTCTTATGTAGTCACTTGGTGGGTATCTTATCCAGCTTAAATGTATAGGAATCGCGAGCATCCTCACTAATTCGTCTTTGCTTAACTCATCTGTGCTATTGCGGATCCTAAATAGCGCTAGAGCAACCATTTGTGTAGTTATATACGTCTTAACTCTTTTTACTGAGTGCTCAATGCTTAGTAAAGACTTTCTCAGTTCTTTAGTAGTGATTTTAGGACCTGATACAGTAAGAATTGCTATGAATGTTTTGTCGGTACCGCTTAAACATTTACATACTTTCTCCACTTCTTTTATGATGCCATCAAAGGAGCTACTTAATCGTGCTAAGTCGCTTTTTAGCTCTTCAAATTTACTAAGAAATTCACCCACATTAGTCGGTAATTCCTTAAATGGGGAATAAAGCCCTAACGATACATGCCATACATACATAACATCTGCACTTTTAATCTTTGAATCCTTAACTATATTATCACTTAACTTCTTTAATTCATCAATATAGTTTTTGGTACCTTTGATAATTTTCCTTATGTTGTCTACCCTCTTAGTTAAATCCTGAAGTTCCCTCCTACACTCTCTGTATTCAGGGCCTAAAGCGTTAGCGTAACCGTGAAGGTACTCAATGAAGAAACTAATCTCTGTTACTACATCGTCTACCCAATCTATTACGCCCTTTATAGAGGCTAAGAATGTGTTAACTACATTATGTCCAAATTTCATTCCAACTTTATGAACGTGCTCGAACGCGGAAACTGCGTAGGAAACCTTCGTTAACTTTTCAAGAGCTAGTAGTAAGACGTAGAAAGCATAGGAGTAGTACTGATTCTTAATGAGGACCTCAGCAGTCCTTAAGTCTTCCTCTTCAATCGACGTTAACCATTCCATGTACTCTTCATAGAGCTCCTTAGTTAGCATCTTCTTAGCTGGCATTGAGCTCCTCACCTCCTAGTGCTGAGTAGGTACCTTAGCATCTCCTCTAAGAGTTCAACTCTCTTTTCAAGCTTCTCTAACCTATCGTTAACTTCTTCCTCAGTCTTAGACTTAAGTATTAGTTCTCCCTTGATATACGCCTCTATGAGCTTCTTAATGACATCATTAACATCCTTACCCTCCTGTGAGGCGATACGTTCTAGCTCAGTATAGACGTGCTCCCTAATCCAGAGCCAGATGCGGGGCATAGGTGTTCCTACCCTCACATAAAAACATCACATATGAGCTAATAAGTGATAGTGAAGATTTAATGTGAAGATTAGCGTGAAGTAAAAATAGAAATAAGCATAATAAGTAATTGTGAAGTCGGTAGTGAAGTTAAGGTGACCTAAACTTTCTTTATAACTACTATTATAATTTATGTAAAGTGATGAATACAGTATGTAATATCCTGCTCTATATCTATAACTCGTAAAATCAAAATGTCTATTAACAATAGTACGCTAGTGGTATGTCAGAAATTACAAAGGTGTGGATTTTTATTTATAGAATATATATAAGGGCAGGCTGTTTTATCTGATATGTGTTATAAATGCATTGTCGTTAGTACCGATTAATCCGGTGTTTTCATATTTTCCAGATTTCTAGATAGGTTTCTAAGATCCTCATGACTATGGCAAGTAAGTATATTATTGCTGCATACTCATGTAATATGAATTACTTAGCCATTATCATTCCTGGGGATATGCCTCAAATTAGCATGCCTATGTATGACACGGCTAAGAGAGGATTAAGGCTTATTTAGATTAAATTATTTTATGCGAGAACAAATACCCCTTAACAGGAGTTAGCATAACCTTCAAGAACACCAATGAGGTTCTCAGAAAAAGTAATGTATCCCAACATATTCGTGAAGCTACGACAGTATCTAAGAAGAACTTTTACATACTTAATCATCTAGAAATGTAAAAGGTTAGCTAGGGAGTCTTACATGGAATGATTAAAGAAGAAATATAGGATGCCTATCGAAGAGCTAAAAGGTTAAGCAACCCTTAAGCATTACCATAGATAAACTAAAATTTTGAAAGTGGATGTGATAGAGTATGGAAGGGTTAGTTCATAAATCATAAAAGAGTTATTAATAAGATACCAAGGAAACTATAATTGCAATACTATCATATAAAAGCTCCATACAGAACTTTACTGTAAAAGAATTAAGTTGACGGTATTAAGGAACACTAAAGAAATTATTACTTAGCTTAACTATTGTAGTAAAACGTATATTTAATTCTTACAAGCTTAGTTTCTTAGTACCCTAGGTCTAAATATAATACACCTCCGATAGGTTCCGGAATATATTCAATGTCTCTTTTATTAACATTCCATTTTACTATATGTATTTTTCTCTTTTTACCTATTCTATCTTCATATTCTAGAAGATCTAATCTTTTATGCTGAACTAGTAATCTTTCTAAATACTTTGAGATACCCATGGGGGAAATTAGTATTGCTAACTCAGGCTTAACTACTTTAACGTAGCCTATCAATTGTGCTACATGATCTATGGTTATCTCTCCAGATTTAACCTCTACTATGATTGTTCTTAGGGCATTATATATCCCAACTATTCCAAAGATATCAACTTTTATATACCACGACACATAGTCACTGGGTAAGAATCTGCCATATTTTCTTCGAAGTTCTTTGGGTATATGATTAAAGATACTTTTAATTGAGTTACAAAGAAATCTGTTATGTGAGTCGACAACCTTTATAAATTCTGCGTCTGCTGCATTCTCCTTTAAGTACCTTTCTAACCATAATACAATGTCGCTATAGAGCTGCTCCTCTCTAATGGTCATGGCCTAAAAACCTTTCGATAGAACTTGTTTTTGCGAATTTGCAGCCAAGAGCTATGCATATTTCTTTATAGGAATTTATATGTTGGCCCCTTATTTCTGATGGTAGATCTGGGTCTTTCTCATCAGGATGGGATTGTCTAGGTCTTACCCTCTTGATCACAGCTCGACATGGTTTATGTCGTGGTTTTTCACCTTTCTTTATCCTTTCTATGTTTATTCTCGCATATTCCTCTAATAGTTGCTGTTTATGTTTAATATAAAATCCTATAGGTAAGAAATGATGTGCATAAATTTTTATTTGGTGCTCCTTCTTCCACCAGTTTCCAGAGCCGTGCTTTACATGCGGATCTCTAATATTTGGATGCGCCCATACTATTGTATGAACTGGTACACCAGCTTTTATCTGAATTAGATTGCAAAGCTGAACTGGCAGCCTCCAATTTTGAAATAAAACGTCAATATATACCCTATGAAAACCATCTTCATCGCGATTTGAGGCTCTTATATGAGCTGCAACATCACAATAGCCTCTTATGAACTCTTTAACAATATTGCTGGAACATTGCCATAGTTTCATAGGTACCTCAAATTCACGATAATTGGTTTTGTTCCCAAAGAAGAAACGCATCAGCCTCATCTGTAAGCTTTCAGGTTTAGTTTCTAGGATTAATGTTATATCTTTTCCAGGTCCTAAAGCTTCTTTATCAATATCAAAACCTAATTTCTTAAACCTATTAGCTACTTTATCTAGGCTTATAACAATACTTTGCCAGGTTAGTTGTCCATCTATCTCTAAGTACTTATAAGGGTATCTTATAAGAATTAGTCCATTATCATAGTTTATCTCTCCTCTAGCGACTATGGAACCTAACAAATATGCTATATCTTCATCTATATAATCGAAATAATTATGGACATACATGGTATCACTTCTCAAAAATTAAAATATATTCATGTACCTTATTAACTATAAACTTATGTGGATAGCCTATCGGTCTAATGTTATTATATTCTTTGTGCCTATCCCAGATTATTACATCACGTAACTTAAAACCTATTCCATACAATTTATTTGTTAGATCTATATGAAAGGGATAAAAATTATTACCCTCCCTAATATCCATCACAATAACGACGTTAATACCTCCTTTCTTGAGGACTTTATATATTTTCTCAAATATTTTGGTGAGCTCATTCATAAACTTATTGTAATTGTTTATGTTTCCTAGATCCCTTGGATCATCACCATATGGTTTCCTCTCTTTTCTATCACTTGTACGTTCTCTTCTATGAACATTAAAGTATGGCGGTGATGTTAGTACCATATCAACAGTACCGCTTTCTAAATACTTATCTAAATTTCTAGCATCATCATTAACTATTACAGGTTCATAATCTATATTCTTAATTATATGGCTTAGTTTTTCATTAAAGAGCTCAAGTGGTCTTATAATCCCCTTTTCTAATCTTTCTTTTGCTATCTGCACATAATACTCGTAAAGCTCAAAGCCGATGCCTTTTCTAAATAACCTTCTAGCAGCAATAAGTGTTGATCCAGTACCCATAAATGGATCCAGTACAACATCACCTATACGTGTATATACACGTATAAGTCTCTCACAAAGTTCTACCGGAAACATAGCTGGATGACCAAGTTTACGTTCATCAGAGGTCTTTACGATATCCCAAATGGAAATGCTCCATTTAGTCCAGGTCTTACCGTCTAAATCGCCCCAAAACAGCTTGTTGATACTCTTCTTTTCTTTAATCTTAATAGTTTGGGGAGCTCTTAGTACTAATACCAATTTTAATCACCTATTCCTGGCTACTTTGCCAACTCTCATAATGTAACTTTTATATTTTCCGCTAGGATCTACTTGATATCTAAATTTTCCATTACATCTAGGGCACTTATAATAGAATACCACCCACCATCTATATTTCCATTTCTTTAATAGTTTAAAATCGCCTTCGTAACTGCAGTATGGACATTTAACCATGTTTATCACCTTTCTTCTTTATTATTATTTTACTGTTTTCAAAGATCCATTCTATCTCGTCCCCTTCTTTTAGCTCTAATAGTTTTCTTGCTTCTCTAGGTATTGTTGTTCTGTAGAACCTACCTACTCTTGTTGTAGCTAGTACTGGCATGATTTCTAAAACACCCATTATAGGGTTTTATAGCTAAGTTAATAAAAATGATGGGTCTATCACTAAGTAATACCTTAAGACATAAACTCATAATACATCCTAAGTAGGACTTTAGGATTCCTAGACACTATAACATTGACCAAAACCTCTCTGATACACGCTTAACAACGTATTCAACCAATACTTCATTCTTTCTTAACGAGTTGTTAAAGGTGTTTAGAACGTTATTTGCCTTTCATCCTTAATGTCTAAGTCTTTAGGTATATTGCTAAACACACTCAGTAACTTTAGCTAGGTCTTGATTAATTAGCTTTAAAGCTTCTATATCACTTATGTCTGATCTCTTAAACAGGTCGAGTAAGTAGAGCTATATAAGCGTGAGAAACCACCTACGCATTAATCCTACTTTTAGTCCTCTTTAATCACTATTTTATGGGTATGACTTACGGGTTATGAAGAGCGTAAAGATTATGCTGGTGTTTGAGGGGCTTCTTTAATGAGCTACTTTCATCGTTCCGGGATACTTTGCACCTTACACTTATTGGGCTATACAATACCGAGAGGTACTCGCTACTAGCACTAATTATAGGCTCTGTAGATTCATTACTTAGCATTAGCTAGAGAATCTTTAGAACTATTTCAAGATTAATTTCATCAATTAATGCCGGTACTTCCGATGTTAAATGTAAGAAAACTCTGAAGCAATGTGAAAAGTACTTATATAGAGCTATGCTGAATCTTCATCTAATATAAACATTATTTCATAATGAAGCCCTAGTACATGTTATTGGAGTCTATTGTCTCTAATATTAGATATCCATTAATGAAGAGAGAAAAGAAATAATTATGGTCAGTCCGTTGAATATGAATTTTATCAATGGCACTTAATACGTTATCCGTAAAATAACAGCAATAATCTCAGGATCACCGTTAGAAATAGTTAAAATTGATTAAGGACGCTCCTCCTCAGACAGTAATTACTGAATCTATTACGTCAGATCTTCTTTTCTTCACCATATTTTTCTAATTCTTTAAGGAATTCAACTATAGTTTGTAGTCTTTGTTTGGCTGTCCTAAGGGCGAGTGATAAACTTACAACGTCGTCTTTGCTTTTAATGAGTTCTATCTTAGGTAAGTGTATACCCTCCTTTGAGAGTTCCTCTATAATTCTATTCGTAGTTTTAATAATCTCATTTGCATTAGCTACAATTCGCTTCATTTTATCTAAAGTTCCAATAAGGGCTAAAGGTATTGTTCCAATGAGGCTCTTAATTGCGTCCTCTAAGACTGTATCAAGTAAGGGCTTACCCTCCTTTGAGGCTCTTTCCACGGCACTTTTAATAACATGCTCGAAGTCAGGCATGAGCCTAAGAATGTCATCAATTTCCTTAAGCAAAGCTTCAGCAAGAGGTCTATTAATGCTAGCTGTTAAAGCTTGTCTCTTAAGCTCCTCTATTCGTATAAGGGTTCCTGCTCTTCTGGCCATAGCAACGAGTGTTCTTCTAAGAACCTCATCATAACTCACATAATACACCTACTATTCTATTGTCATAGCTTATTTTAAGTGATTTATGCAAATAGTTGATAGTGCCACTAATGGATTACAGTCCATACTGATTTACTCTCTGGTATCCCTGAAGAAGTTTAAGCTGATGTTATAACGAAAGGCTAATTGAGAACATTATTTCTTTCTGATGCTTGGATAGGCACTGTCTTGACAAGTCTATACTTTAGTGAAAAGAGCGTAACTTATTTAAATATAATATGACAGTATTTAATGTATGCTTTTCTCCTTCATTCTTAATAATTACCATTCCCTTTATCCTCAGTATACTGTGCTTATTCCTCTCTTTGCTAATTGGGCTACTATTTTTTAGCTTCCTTATAGGTTATTCTTAAACTCCAAGCCATGGCTATTCCGCTCTCTAACTTCTTAGTCAGCAGTCTCTCATGTGTGAATGTTGACTACACTTGTTCCTAACATGCTCTTCCGTATCTGTAACCTCAGTATGCTTCAAAGCATAGCTTAAATATTCCATTATCAAGCCATAAACCTTCTTAACCTCGTTGGCCACCTGAGTTCATCAACAATGTATAGATCTTTACCGTTTTTCATTAGCAATATAGACCGTGACAAGCCGTAACTAACTTGGTAAATCCTAACTACATCACTTTTCAGTATGAGCCTAGCATGAAAAATGACAAGCCTGTGGTTCCCCGCAAGGTTTAAATAAATAACTTGAACTTGAAAAATAATTTAAGCCATAGTCACTCTGGTATTAATTAAGTTAAATTAAATATATAAAATGAGCATTGATACTATAAACTTGAGAAGATGAAGATCTGCGAAATAAATTGGAGTAAGTGGTACTCTTTCAAAGAACTTGAAAAGTTAGGTTTTAAACCTATTCCTGTTAGTAAGGGTGTTTATCAGATTAGATGTGCGGTTAAGGGAAGACCTATTGTAATATCTAGAGCAGGAGGTAACGATGAAGATGGCATCTTGTATATAGGTAAGACAGAGTCTAAGCAAGGATTAAGGCATAGAATAAGGCTTTTCTGGAAGGGAGTTCATGAGAGAGGCAAGACGTTAGAAGAGCTATCAGTTCCTCATACAGGCGCTAATACTTATGTAATTTATGGTTTCTCAAGAAAGTTTCCAATAGATTGCCTAGAAGTTAGATGGGCTATAGTCGATAATCCATCCGAAGTGGAGAGAAAATTATTGAGGGAATATGCTGAAAGGTATCTTGATAAACCACCTCTAAATCTATCAATCAGAAGGAGATAAGATGTAACGTAAGCCTATCTAGACATGGAACTCTAAGGCCTGTTACAACATTATGATCAATTATTTCTTACAATAACTATAGGCTAATAATAATGTATGAACATTACCGAGCGTGTAGCTAGGATAAGTATTAAGTTTAATGATTAATACATCATTCATTAAATCCATGTCTGTAATGCATTTATCTGTCTAAGGAGAGAGTATAATGCTACCTTAAGGATTATAGTGGATTCAAGTAGAGATGATGAACTATGAAAATACTTAAACTCAAAGATTCAAAATCACGAAATTTATAGTGGATCAATATTATTACTTGATTTCAGCACCCTTTCTGATGAAAGAATTTGATATCGTAAAATTTATCACCTACAGGGATAAAAGCCATTATTTTCCCGGGGTAATAAGTATGCATAGCAAACAGAAATTATATGACTTTCCCGTGAATGACAAGAGGTTAGAGATATAAGATAGTTTTAATAAAGTAACATATAGTTCACCCGCTACTGAGAAGGTGAGAGAAGCCATGCAGGTACTTGGAGGAAGTTCTTCCATGGATTTTCCATGTAGCTAAAGCTTTATTTTAATGGTGTCAGAGAGACATATTGGAGTAAGTAGCTTACGGGAAGGCATAGATGAGCAAGTACGTAACAAACTTCGTCAAAGTACTCCCTGATAAAGGCTCTATTGAAGCCTATAGAATAGTCGGTAAAGTGAACTTAGGAATGTTAGCTGGAGTGATCAATAGGTATGCCGAAGGTTTGGTGGCTTCATTCCTTCCCGCAGATTATGACGAACTAAGGGCAGGCATATATGTAGCTAGTATAGAGGGCTACCTCCGCAAGGAAGATGTAAAAACAAAGGTCGAGAACGCCCTAGAGAAGTATCGAGAAAAGCGAGCTGCCGAAGGTTTTCCCATAGATGATGTTCTGAACATTAACAACATTACAATAGAGCCTGCCCCTAATATTCCGTCTACAGCCTATGTAGTAGCCAATCTACTGAATAACTTTCTGAACAAAGTAATGCCGAGAAAGCTTCGATGCCCACGAAGGCCTGGTGAAAGACTCGCTATCTGTCTAGACATAGATTTCCTTGAAAGAGGATTCTGGAGTCAAGGAATAATCGATAGAGATGAAAGATTCTTAGACTTTTGTAACGACTACCCCAGTCTTTGTAGAGATACTGGAGGAGGTTGCTCCAAGTTCTTTAAGGTTGTTAAGTGTATAACCATGAGATTCCAACATGTAGTTTCTGATCGAGAAGAGATTTACCTAGTTTTACGCCACTATTATAGGAGGCTAAGCAATCTTGACCTGAAGTTAGTGATAGATTACATGAAGAGCAACCATATAGACCTAAACAACCTTCTAGGTGTACGTGTAAACCATAAAGTTGGTAAAGGTAGTACTTGGGTGTGTGAAATAGCTTCTATTAATGATGGTGAACTTATGTTAAAGTGTGAAGGAGAGAAGATACGCATAGATATTAGCGAACTTGACAACACCTTCATAGCTGTGAATCCAACTTATAGTCAATCTAGAAGGTTTATTGGTAAATGTTTATGTAGAGAGTTCGACAGACATAAAGATCTTAATAGACTTTATCCTAGTGAGTACTTCTCTATTCTCGAGAATGACATTGAGATTGTTAGAAGGATTATCGGTAAGCCGTGTATTGATGGGGTGTGTTTCTCCATTGATAGAAGGCTTAAAAGAGTGTGGTGAAGGCTTTTGAGGCTATACACTGTACTTAAACCCACAGATTTCAAATTTAGATTTGCCAATGGTACTTCTGTAAACGCGTACAACATTATAAACCTAGAACCGCTTTCCCGTTCCCCGATTTATGGAGGAAGTGTCGAAGGCGTAGATAAATATAAATTGATACTAGTCCTCTATCAGCAGGACAAAGCAGAACTAGCTAAGAAATTACTGGGAGATTTGAAGGACGGCCTCCGCGAAAATAAGAAAATATTTCCCGGGTTTAACCAAGCTCTCAAAACAAATATTGAAATAGAAGCAGCTTCATTTAGCAGCTATGACCCCGATGAAATATATGACACGTACATACAACACGGTTCACCAGATAAGGTATTTCCCTTAATAGTGCTCCCTAAAGTTAATAGAAGTATATACGATAGCATATACTATAGGACTAAGGCTAGGTTCTTAGCTAGTGACGTCCCAAGTCAAGTGGTCACCGAGGATTTGATAAGGGATGAAGCAAGGTACCGGTGGTCCCTCTTATCAATCTCCGTACAGATTTTCGCTAAGATGGGAGGTGTGCCTTACGCTCTTGATAGAAGCGTAATAAGGGTAGAGGATCCTTCAAACACGTCAATAGCGATAATGGGTTTAGGGATTTCGGTACATCCTCTCCACAGAAGGCGTGGTGTAGGATTCGTCACGCTCTTTGATCATAATGGTGTATGGAACTTCATGGACTCCAGAGTCTTGTTCATGGATAAGCAAGAAGATATGAGTAATAGGGTTGCAGAACTTCTAGAAGGGAGCATTAGTAGAATATTAAGCACAAGTTCAAAAAGGTATAACATATTAATAATTCATTATTCTGGAAAGGAGATCGGAAGGAAAGAAGAGGATGCTGTTAGGAATGCTATCAGAAATGCGAAGTCTATGGATAAGTTCGCAGCGGTATACGTACTTAAGATAAGAGATTCTGACATTATAATCGCTCATCAAGATAGTCCTCATAGGGCTAAGGACGGAACAATTACTTGGTACCCACCCATAGGAGCAACTTTTCAATTAAAGCCGGACGTATATGCTATGGTCACAACAGGATATTTCGATTTAAGTGAAGGTACAAGTAGAAGCAGGATCAAGGCCAACATCTACGTAGGCCTGCCAACAATAAAGATAATTGCTAGACATAGAGAGATAGAAATCTCAAATCACGAGTTTAATATTGGTGATAGGGATTTACTTTCAACAGTTTTCGGTATGTGTAGGCTTAATTTTGTTGCTATAAGTAACCCTGTGTCCAAGGAGCCCGTTACAATAAGGTATTCAAGAGAAATAGCATGGATTACCCTTAGATTAATGGAGAACCGAGTTGATGTGAGCAAATTAAGTAGGATTAGGTATGTTATGTGGTTTCTATGAAGACCAAATGATTCTTGCGAGTCTCTCCATCTTAAAAGCTGTCAAATAGTTAATTCTTTCCTCTATCTTCTTGAGATTTCCTCTAACCAGTATTTCAGCTAATTTCAATAAGTAAGTTGACAAAGGTAATGCCATAAAAATGAACCCTAATAATCCAACAATAGGTATTGTAGTAATTCCTAACAGTAAGCCTCCAATAAGAGGCCAATAAGTAATTGCTTTCCTAAATGTGTTTTCAGCTCTCTCGGCATATATATGAAGCATTTTTTGAGCTCTTAGTATCTTATTTAATTTTTCTTCGACGCTCTTTTTCTTCATTTCCAATTTATGTATTCCCTCATACACACGTTTTAAGCCATTCAATTCCCTCTCTGCAATGCTTAATAGAAAAGTGTATATTGGCGAGAACTCCTCAGCCATAAATAAGTTATATCCTTCTATTAGCTCTTCATCTATAGGTATGAACTCAACTCTATGCACTTCTTTGATAGAACAAAGCCTCCTATACCCTTGTTCTAGGTTGGGTTCAAGTTTGCTAATTATTAGATCTCTGAAGAGGCAACTCCATCCACCTTCTTTAACGCAATTAACTTCGTTTAGTTTAGCTATGATAACCTCTAAGTGATACCTCAAGATGTTTTTATGAATATTTTTATCAAGCCTCCGTAGTATATCGAAGAACTCTATAACCTCTCCTATTATTTTTAGCGATGTCTGCTCATTCCTGTCGAATATACTGAGGTTATCCATATATAATTTCGAAAGTCTTCTATAAAGGGCTTTAGCTAAATCGAGATTGCCCTTATGGAATAATATGTAGTAGGTTAGTAATATGTATGGATAGAATGGTTTAGCTATGACAATATGTCTGGGTAGCTCCCTAATACTCTCCTTACACACAAGGTCAACAAGAGCGTTGTAAAAAGAATCATCACTAATACGGTTATTACAGATTCTCTCTCCTTCCTTGCCTAATTGAACAATAACGTAGTCTAGCAGGTTCCAGACAGTATATGGTCTTACATTCATTATGGTGCTCATGCTGAGCAAGCCCCGGATATGTTTCTCCGATTTATATTTCTTCTTTTATTAAAATAGTGCTTCGTCTAATCTCAGTTCGCCCTCATATAACACTACGAAAGGTGCTCTGTAGAATGTTGTAGAATGCTGAATATCTTCTCAAGTCTCCTCTCCTAAGAGCTTCCATATCTTCCATATACTTCTTTACATCTACATCATAGTAGTTAGTGGTAGCTGATGACCTCTGTAGGGTTTGTATAGACACTGATTTTCCTTTGTAGATGGTCAGGTAAGTATATTTAATGAAGGAAAGATTTTAGTGTGATGCACTTTCATCAAAAGGGCATCAACACTAAAGACCTAAGATAGTCCTGATAGCTACTTTTTGATTGCTGGTTACATTTATGTGTAGTTAGACTTTATAGTGTTGTTTTGGGGTATTTCTTATAGTGAGGTGGTGGTTGTGGGGGTGTTTTATGTTACGACGCCTATATACTATCCTAATGCGCCGCCGCACTTGGGTCACGCTTATACTACTGTTTATGCTGATATACTGGCTAGGTATCATAGGTTAGTAGGTGATGATACTTTCTTCCTTACGGGTACTGATGAACATGGCCTTAAGTTACAGAGAACTGCTGAGAGGAGGGGGGTTCACCCTAAGGAGTTTGTTGATGGTATGGCTGATGTTTATAGGAAGTATTGGAAGATACTGAACATTAGTTATGACTTCTTCATACGTACGACAGATCCTAAGCATGAGGATGTAGTTAAGGAGGCTATAAGGAGGTTGTATAGTAAGGGCTACATATATAAGGCTAAGTATAGTGGCTGGTACTGCGTTGATTGTGAGAAGTTCTATAGTGAGGGTGAGTATGAGGTAATTAATGGGAAGCCTCACTGCCCAATACATGGGAAGCCTCTAGAGTACTTGGAGGAGGAGACGTACTACTTCAGGTTAAGCGAGTTTAAGGAGTACCTCAAGGAAGTCCTATCCAGGAAGGGCGTAGTATATCCTGAGAACTACGCTCGTGAAGTACTAAGTAAGTTAGAGACTGTAGGCTTACGTGACGTAAGTATTGCGAGACCTAAGAGTAGGGTTTGGTGGGCTATAGAGATACCTTGGGATCCCAACTACACAGTATATGTATGGTTCGACGCACTACTCAACTACTTAACAGGTATTGAGTACTTAAGGAATGAGGAGAGATTTCGTAGGTACTGGTCTGAAGTACACCACGTAATAGGTAAGGACATACTATGGTTCCACACAGTAATATGGTTCTCGATACTTAAGGCACTAGATATACCGCCACCCAAGAAACTAATCGTCCACGCATTCGTCATTAATAAAGGCGTTAAGATGGGTAAGAGTGCTGGTAACGTAATAGCTATTGAGGACCTCATAAACAGGTATGGTAGTAGTGATAGCGTTAGGTACTTGATAGCTAGGATATTTAATCTATATAAGGATGTAGAAGTAACTACGGAGTTACTTGACTCAATACATAATACTGAGTTAGCTGATAACCTAGGAAACCTAGTGAGGAGGGTTGGAGTCTTAGCACTAAGGAAGCTGGGAGGCATAGTTGAGAATAGGGGTTTAGATAGGGACTTAGAGGATAGGATTGAGAGTACACTTAAGGTCTATAAGGAGTCTATGGAGTCATACGAAGTATCAAGAGCTATTACAGCCGTCATGAACCTCCTTCGAGAGGCTAACGCATACATAAATAGGGTTAGGCCTTGGGAGAAGAGCGAGCCACATAAGGAGCTTTA
>Ga0180301_10002348_pt1 | contig 14865 bp, 25 predicted proteins | sample GuaBasSediGuay16_FD_121797 | JGI IMG/M metagenome (GOLD analysis project Ga0180301, IMG submission 121797) | Subseafloor sediment microbial communities from Guaymas Basin, Gulf of California, Mexico - Guay16, Core 4569-2, 12-15 cm | ecosystem: Environmental > Aquatic > Marine > Hydrothermal...
CAACTATATAAAGCGTGGGAAGAATATGAGAGATATTTAAAAGAAAAGATTTTCTAAAGAAATGAATAGAAGATATCAAAAAGAAAAACAAAATTTAATAAAAGGAGAGATATATGAAATTGAGTGGGTAGATATATATGCTTATAGTAGTTGGTTTACTGATGAAGAGATAGACAACAAATTAAATAACCCAAATATTATAGTTTCAGTTGGCTATTTTGTGAAAAAAAATAAAGAATATTTTGTGATAGCAATGGGAAAAGAAACAACAGGAGATGCACTTGCAGAATATGGAGGATTGAAGTTTATTCCACACGGGTGTATAAAGAAGATAAGAAAATTAAAGCGGTTAAATTGAAATAAAACTATGAAAAACCAAACCAAAAATAAAAAGAACAACATTAGAGAGGCGAGTTAAAAAAACTTAACTTATGAAAAACAAAAAATACAAATTGTTGAAAAAGGACACAATAAAAGTGGGCAATACAATTTTGTATAGAATACAATCTCTCAAAGATTTTAAAGGTGTCAGAAAAGGAGAGTTGGGTGGATATGTTGAGAGAGAGGATAATCTTTCCCATGATGGCTTGTGTTGGGTTTATGACAATGCTCGGATTTATAACAACGCTTGGGTTTATGGAAATGCTCAAGTTTATGGTAATGCTGAGGTTTATGACAATGCTGAGGTTTATGGAAATGCTCGGGTTTATGGCGACGCTTGGGTTTATAACAATACTGAGGTTTATGGAAATGCTCGGGTTTATGGTAATACTGAGGTTTATGGAAACGCTCGACTTAAGGGCAACTACAAGTACAAGCAAGGTTGGTTTATCGGAGGTGATGATACTGGTAAAATTACAGATATAACTGACAAAACAGGAACGGATTACTGGAAATGTCAGTATGTGCTGGGCGACTATGAGATAAAGCCAATTCAAAAAAAGCAGGAGGGACAGGAAAGTTCATTGATTGAAATAGACGGTAAAAAGTTTAGTAAGGAAACAATCAAAGAAGCTCTTAGAAGGTATGTAGGCGAGTAAAAAAAATGCAAAACAAAACCAAAAATAAAAAAAACAACATTTGCCCTGCTTGCAAGTCAAGAATGACAGAGATTGTTAGGGTAATGGACGACGACAAGACGCCAACTCAGAACAGCACATTTATTTGCGAAAACCCGAATTGCCTATTGCGGGTTGATTACAAAAGGATAAGAGGTTGGAAAAGGAAAGGGTTGGTTGTGTATAGAGAACCGCCCGAAAGGGTGAATTTGATTAAATAAAAACTATGGAAAAAGAAAAGGAAAAGAAAATACAGGAAAGAATACTAACTATTATTTCTCAAAGAGGAGAAATTTTAGTAGAGAAGGATTGGAAAAGTGAATATACTTCTCCAGAGATTCAAGAGATAGGACAAAAGATATTCAATGATAACGAGAATCCTCCCCGATTTAGTTATTGGGTAATTGGAGATGGTAGATGGGTAGGAAGAATAGTAGGTTATTCAAATTTGATGCATAACCTTAAAAACCAAAATAAAAACTATGAAAGAAGAAAAGAAAATTAAATATCAAGTAATGATTAAAAATTTTATTACCAAAAAATGGGATATTATGAAGTTAGCGTATGACCCAAGAACTGGTAAAAAGGGGTTAGCTATTTATAACAATAAGAGAGAGGCAGAATTTTGTGAAAATATAGCAAATTCTATGGCAGATGGAATAATTCAAACAAAGATACAAAAGATAATCTACTCAATCAAAAATAACTAAATAAAAAAATTATGAAAAAAGAAATTAAAGATAAAAACTGGTTAATAAAGTGGTTGTTAGAGGATTTTGACATTGAATACGACAAAGAGGATTTTGAGAAGACGATAGAAAGTTTTATAGGAATAGGTTCAGTAAATCTTAATAGTTGGGATATTGTTAGATTTATGGATTATTCTATTGATGAATTTGCTAAAATCAATAAAAAACTTTGGGCTATTATAGAGTATTTAAGAAAATATGACCAAGAAAAAAGAAAAGAAAACAATTGAACCAATTAAGCCAATTTTTTCTAAATTTCCTAAAAAATGGAAAATGGTAGATAAAAATCTTCCACTTATGGAAGTAAAAGAGTGGTCTAAATATCAGACAGGTTGGGATTTTGGTGAAGATGGAGATTTAATTGGCAAAATAAATAGAATTATTGAATGGATAAATAACTATGAAAAAAGAAAAGAAAGAGAAAACAAATAAAGTAAATTGGGAATATTTTTTCATAAACAACAATTCTACTGCTTCTTTTAGGGTAAAAAGAAAGTTAGAGATTGATTGGACGGGAAGTGGATGGGGATATAGTGAGAAAGTAAATAATCCTATTCCAAAATCAGATTATTAATTTCTTAAACAAGCAAAATGGCTAAAAAACAACCTTAACTAAATAAAACTATGGAAAAAGAAAAGAAAATTAAAGAGGAGATAAAGAAAAATAAAAAGAAATTGTCAAGTGGTTTGACTTATGATGAGGAGGTTGAATTGGCAGAGAAGATTAAATTATTATGGCGATTTATTTGGTCTCTTAAACCATATAGAGATAATTTAGAAAAGATTGCTGAAGACGCTGAAGAAAGAGCAAGTTTTGTAGTATCTGCAGCGGTTCTTAACCCGACGGGCTGGGAAGTTGCTGAGAAGAAACATAAACGAGTAGCAAGACGAGCAAGGTTATTAGTAGAAATGATGGATTGCTTAGAAGAAACTGATAAAGAAGTTTTAAAGGCAGAAAGTAAAAAGAAGGCGATAGAAGAAATTAGCGAGATGTTTAATTTCTAATAACAACAATGGCTGAAAGACAACCTATAATGCAAACCACTAACAAAACAATCAGAGGTATCCAAGTCGAAGAATTGCTTTTAGACGGCAAACGATTTTGGCGAATTGGCATTCAAAAGGCATTCCAAAAGAATGGCGAATGGTGGTTTGGTTTAAACGACAGATTACTAAAAGAGGCAAGAGAAAACAAAATAGAAAAGTTGATAGTGGAGGTTGGAAATCAGACAAAGTATTTGAAACCGTTAACTGAAAAAGAGTTAAAGGAAAAGGAAACGAAAGGAGAATTTGAGAGAAGGAAGTCAAAGTTTGCTGGGTATCCGGACTGGAAGATATACTATTTCAAGGTTGAAAAATAAGTGAAAATATGGTATAATTAAAGGAGATGAAGACCATTATTATTCCCGGCATTTTAAGAAGTGGTACTTCTCTTACCTCGCAGATAGTGCAGGCATTGGGGGTTAATTTTGGAAACGATTTCCAACCGCCAGACGAGTTCAACCCGTATGGTTATTTTGAAAATAAAGCATTCAGAAAGTTAAACGATGAGATTTTAGGAGGGGACAGATATAATGTTCCACTTAAACCACAAGCCATTACTAAATTTGCTGACAAAGCAAAAGCACTCATTAAAACACAGAAAGAGAAACTTGGTAGTATCTGGGGATGGAAGGAAGTCAAGACAGCTCTTACTCTTTCAGTTTATTATCCTTACCTTGACAATCCTTACATAATAATTTGTGAAAGGGATGACAACCAGACAGCCAAGAGTTTTGCAAGGATAGAGAGTTTTCATCTTACCGAAAAGGATGCTCTTGAAATAGTTAAACTCCATAAAAAATCACTTAACGAATTTATTGAAAAAGAAAAGCCAAAAGTATTGAAATTAAAATTTGAAGATTTTTTCAAAGAGAATGGACTTGACAACCAAGTGAAAAAGATTTCTGATTTTCTTGATATTAAAATACCAAAAGATTTCAAAGATAACATTATATTTGATGCCAGAATTAGAAACCTCTAAAAGCAAAAATGTTAAAAGCCAAACAAAAACGAAGAGGAGACGAAGTTGCCCTTTCGTTTTCTCAAAGGTATAATACTGACCCAAAAGTATATTGGGAGATAAGGGAGTTATACTATTGGTATGGTTGGACACCAAACAGAATTCACAGGTATATCACAAAAACCTATAATGTCAAGATTAACAAAAAAACACTTGGTTATTGGTTAAGAATTAAAATTTTGTAAAAGTTAATAGTTTGCGTTTGAGCAAAATCGTGAGCAGAGAATTCAAAAAACCCTCATAAATAAAGGGTTTTTTTTATTTTACCTTTAAGCAGGTTCTGCAAGAAAATCAAAAATATGTTATAATTACTGGTTAAAAGGCAAAATCAAAAGTATGTCTATAAACCAAAAAGTTAAAAAAGAAATAGAAACACAAATTGAAAATGCCTTTTCAGAAAGGGTTGCTTTAGCAATTGAAGTTTGGGAACAAACAATCAAAGGAGAAAACAAAAGCGAGTTAAGATATAAAGCCGCCAAAGATTTAATTGAAAGGTTAGTTGGTAAACCAGCCCAAGTCCAGAAACTATCAGGAGTTGAAACAGACGAAGTCAGGATTAAGATAATCACCGATGAAGGAAATCCAAATAAAACTTAATAAATACCAATCACGAATTTTCAAAAGTAAAAAGAGATTTCTATTAGCGGTATCAGGAATTCAAGGCGGTAAGACATTCTTAGGAGCAATTTGGTTATTAAAAGAAATTCTAAAAGACAAGAAAAGCAACTATCTAATTTCTGCACCAACCTATAAAATTTTACAACAATCAACATTACCAAAATTTTTTGAAGTAGCATCGCAACTAAGAAAATTCTATAAGAAACAAGAAAATGTAATAGAATTACCAGAAGGTGGAAAGATTTTCATTAGAAGCACTGAAGACCCAAACAAACTTGAAGGAATGACATTAAAGTCGGCTTGGTTAGATGAAGCAGGACAGATGAAGTATTTAGTTTGGGTTAACATTCAAGGTAGATTAGCAATTAAGCAAGGCAGGTTATTAATGACAACAACGCCGTATTCATTAAACTGGCTTTATCACGATTTCTATCAACGATGGAAAGAAGGAGACAAAGACATAGAAGTGGTTCAATGGCGAAGTATAGATAATCCTTACTTTCCTAAAGAAGAATACGAGAGAGCAAAAAGCACACTTGATGAGAGAGTATTCCAAAGACGCTACAATGGTATCTTTGAAAAAATGGAAGGATTGGTTTATGCAGATTTTAGTGTAAGAAACATAATTGAAAAAGTTGATGCCATTATTGAAGAAACTTTTGCTGGAGTAGATTTTGGCTTTAACAATCCCACAGCAATTGTAGTTATTCAAAAAGACAAAGATGGAAACTTTTACATAATTGACGAGTATTACAAAACTGGCAAAACCCAAGACGAGATAAACGAAGTTTGCCTTGCTTTACAGGATAAATACAAAATACAATTTTGGTATCCAGACCCAGCCGAACCAGATAGAATTGAGAGTATGAAACGAAAAGGAATATATTGCCGTGATGTTAACAAAGATGTTAAAGCAGGTATTGATAGAGTGAAAGAGTTAATTCGTCAAGGTAGATTGAAAGTTTTGAAACATTGCAGGCACACAATTGACGAGTTTGAAACTTATCACTACCCAGAAGAGGAAACAGAAGAAGAGCCAGTAAAGGAAAACGACCATTCAATGGATGCAGTCAGATATGCAATTTACACCCATTCACCAAGAGAGGAGGTTTTACAAGATGTCAGTTTAAAAGAATTTTTAACAATTCCAGAAGATGAATTCTAAAAAAACAACAACTGAAGAAAAGAAGGAGGAAATTTCCCTTAACTATCCTGCTACTGACATTGAGAAACAGGCAATTAGTTTTGTGGTGTTAGCAAAACAACGCTTTGAAAGAGCAAGTCAGTTAATAAGGCAGGATTTAAAAACAGCCAAGAAAAACTTTTTGGGTATTTATGACCAACCAAGAACAATTGAGACAAACAGAAAGAAAACTTGGATACCATTAACTTATTGGATACACAAAGTTGTTTCTTCAAAATTAAGAGCAGATGAGAGAGTTGTGAATGTCTTACCAGTTGGTGAAGATGATGTAGAAACTGCTCCAATTCTTGAGCAAGTATTAAGATGGCTGTTAAGAAAAGTAAACTTTGGTGAGTTAGTAAAGGACTTTAGAGACCAACTTGTGCTTTATGGCAACGCAGTTTGGAAGGCAGGTTGGAAATACTACCGCACTTATGAGATTTTTCCAGAAACCACAATTAGCAAGGTTTGGTATAAAAAAATTACCAGAAAGGTTAAAAAAGTAATTAACGAAATAAACAAAAAATACAAGATTATTGAGAAACGAGTTGGTGAACTAAACCTTGAGGTTGTGAACTTGTTTGACTTATGGATAAATCCTTTAACAAAGTCATTAAGCGATGATGTAGTTATTCACCGAATAGTAGTAAGTTATGACGAACTTCTTAACACGCCTGGCTATAAAAACACCGAATATGTTAAGCCAGTTAAGAAAATTCAAGGCAAGAGTTGGGACAGCACAACAACCCTAACCTATGACATTCAGAATTCAGTAATTGAAGGAGCAACAGATATTGTAGAAGTTTATGAATGCTGGGGTAGAATACCAGCAAAATGGATAGATGGAAAATTGCCTGATGTTAGAGTGCCAGGAGTAATCAGAATTGCTTGGACTAACAATCAAGACCCAGTCCTTTTACAAATTGAAGGTAATCCATTAGGAGTTAATCCTTTCATAGAGTGCTTTTATGAGAAAAACGATAACACTTGGTATGCCAGAGGTATAGGGCAATTGTTTTCTCACTTTCAAAGTTATATTAACAGGGCTTGGAACAGAATGGAAGAAAACGAGAGAAATCTCTTACAAGGGATATTCTTAAGGAGACGAAATTCAGGAGCAAGGAAATTAGTAAGTGGAGCAGGAGTGATTTGGGATGTGCTTGACATTAATGATGTCCAGCAATTACCTATTCAGGACATTACAATGAACATCTCTAAAAGGGTTTCTGATGCTCTCATTCTTGTTCAGCAAATAGCAGGAGTATTTGATATTAACCCTTATATGCTTGCTGGTAGAGGAGTTTCCCAAATGAAAGCAACCAGTTCTCTAATCCAAGAAAGAGTTGGTAGTGAAAGAGTGGCGGATTTGGCAGACAGATTTAGAGATTCCTTAACTAAATTGTTTAGAAATTTAATTGTGCCGTTGGTTATTCAGAATTTAGAACCAGGCACGGTTATTAAAATCACAGGACAGCCAGACGAATTAGAAAAGATTGACGAAATTCTTGGAACACCAGAAAAGGAAAAGAAAGGCAATTACAGGTTTGTTAAAATTCAAAATCCTCAAGATTTAGATGGTGAATATGACTTTGAGGTTGATTTAGACGCTTCAGTTCCTCAAAACAAGGCATTAAGAATAAAGCAATTACAGGATGTCTTGGCAATGGCTTCCTCTGATCCAGAAAGTGGAATAAACAAACAGGAAATTTACAAAGAACTTCTTCAAGAATTAGGACTAAAAGGAGAAAGATTTTTCCAAAAAGAAGAGGAGCAACTACCTTTAAAGGTCGGTCAAGTTGGTAGGAAAGGAGGAGGTTTGGCTGGTGAAGCAAGTCAACTTGCTGAAGCCCTGCCAAAAGTTAATTTGCCAAAAGAAATTCCTTACTGAAATGGCTACAAAAAAGCAAATTGCTGCAGCTAAAAAGAATATCAAAAAGGCAAGAAAGGCATTGAAGCCAGCACCAGATAAATTTATGAGAAAGAAAGGAAAAACAAAAGGAAAGGCAATTTCTACAAAGGCAAGAAAGAAATATGCTACGATTGTTGAGAAAAAGAAAGGAAAAAGAAAGAAAGTTATTAAGAGATACAGATTTCCAATTCCAGACAAAGCCCACGCCAGAAATGCTTTAGCAAGGTTAAACCAAGCAGAAGGATTGTCTCACGAAGAAAGATTGAAAATAGTTAGAAGAGCATTAAGGAAACTTGGCAGAAAGGAAAGTGCTGAAGAATGGTTAAAAAAACATTCACTTTAATAAAACAAATATGCCTTATCCAGGAGTTCCAAGTGAAAAAGTTAAAAAGTTAGATGATTGCGTTGAGAGGGTTATGAGTAGTCCCTCCTTTGCCAAAACTTACAAAAAGAGAAAAGACAAAAAAATGACAAAGAAGCAATTAGCAATTGCTATTTGTCGTTCAGCAATGGATTTATGATGGAAAACAACCAAGCAAAAAGAGAAATGGAAGAGATTTTGAAGAAAGCCAGAGCATTGAAGGAAACGATGGAAACCGATGGCTGGCAAGTGGTAGAGGAGGTTGCCAGAGTTTTAATACAAAGGAACAGATTTGTTGACGATTTAGATTTAGAAAAGGATTTAAAAGAGCAAATTCTTAAAAAGAAAATGAAAGTTGAGGCATTGAACGAGTTTTTTGAAGCAATTGATAAAATAATTGCTGAAGGTGAAAACGCTTTTGACTTTTTAAATAAAGAAAAAAAGGAAAAAGAGGAGGACTAAAGGTCGGTTTTAGTCCCTAAACAACAAAAAATGGACGATACAAAAGAGGTTAATACTGCCCCTTCAGTGTCTGACGTCAACCCTGAAGGGATACCAGAAGAAGAGAAAACCTCTACTTCTGCTCCCGACAAGGAGACGGCAGAAACTCTATTGGCAGGCAAATACAAATCTCCAGAGGAGTTGGAGAAAGCCTACAAAGAGGCGGAGAAGAAAATCTCTGAACTTGGAAGCGAGGCATCCCGTCTTCGCCAGAAAAGTGCTTTGATTGACAAGGTTGTTGAGAAATACAAGGAATTTGGTTATTCAGAAGAGGAAGCACTGGGAGAATTGGAGAAAATAAGTCAGATAACACCAGACGAGTTTTCTCCAGAAGATATGACTGAAAGGAAGTTGAAGAAGTTTGAAAGAGAACTTCTCTTAACAAAGAGAGAGATTGAGATTTCCAAATTCCTTGAGAAGCAACCAGAGGCAAAGCACTTTGAAGGCGAATTAAAGGAGTTAGTGGCTCGCTATCCGGACAGTTCAGTAGATGAGATTTATCACCGCTTCTTTGGAAAGGCATTTCAATTAGCCAAAGAACTTTCTTCTAAAGAGAGAGAAATCAAAGAAGAAAATTCGGCTAAAACTTCTTCTGTCAGAACAGGCGGAAGAACTCTAACTCCAGAGGAGATTAAGAAACTGCCATTAGAGGAACAACGCAAAGTTATAGGGACGGTATAAAAAAAGTTAAAAAATGGCTGACGCTTTGACTACGACTGGCACTGTTTCAGAAGTTTTGAAGAATTACTATGATGAGTTGTTTTTGCAAACGGCTGATGCTGTCTTTGTCTTGAAGCCATTGGGTAGAAAAGGAAGAATTCCACCAACCGAAGGTAAGACCGTTTATTGGACAAGGATTGAGCATTTGTCTGCTGCTACAACCGCTTTAACAGAAGCAACAACGCCTGACGCTGTTGGAATGAGTGCCACCAACGTTACAGCCACAGCAAGCCAATATGGTAATTGGGTTAAGGTGTCTGACTTATTGAAGTTGACAGCAATTGACCCAACCATTGAGGGCTTTATTAAAGAGTTGGCTTACAATGCTGCTCTCTCTATTGACACCGTCATTAGAGATGCAGTGTTTGCTGGTGGAACGGCTTTGTATGCTTCTGGTGTAGCAGACAGAACAGCAATTTCGGAAACTGATGTTTTGACGGTTGCTGACTTGAGAAAAGCAGTCAGGAACTTGGAGAATGCCAAGTCAAGTCCTTATGACGACGGCTACTACGTTGGTGTTATTCATCCTTATGTGAAGTATGACTTGGAAGGTGATAGCGACTGGGTAAATGCTCATATTTACACCAGTGAGGGAGTAAAGAATGTCTACAATGGAGAGGTTGGTAAGATTTACAACATCAAGTTTGTCCAGCCAACCACCCAAGCAAATGTCTTGGTGAATTCTGGTTCGGCTGACACTGATGTTTATCAGACAATGATAATGGGTAAGGAATTCTTTGGTGTTTCTGACTTACAGAATTTGACGACTTATGTGAAACCAGCCACTTCTGGTGGAACTTCCAACCCATTGGAACTTTACTCTACGATTGGCTGGAAGGCTGCTTTTGCTGTGAAGGTCTTGAATGACAACTTCGCTCAAAGGATTGAAAGCGCTGCTTCTTCCTAAACTCTCGTAGTTTTTGAGATGGTTCTGCGGTTTCCTTGCGCCACGAGGGGGGCAGAACCAGTCAAAGATTATGAGAACAGAGGAATTTATTAAAAAATTACAAAAAAAATACGGAAAGGATTTAAGGACTAATTTAGATAGAGCCAGAAGGGAAGGTAAGGAGACGGCTGGTTTGTATTGGAAAGGAGAACATATTGGCAGTTTGCCAACGAAGGAGATTTTTGATACCAAAAAGGATAGTTATCAAACTTCGTATGGTGTTAAACATCGCACCACAAAAATGGTCGGAGAAATAGTAAGAAAAAAAATTAAAGGTAAATAAAATGCCAAGAAAACCAAAAAAATCAACAACCAAGAAAAAGGTTGTTGCTACAATCACCGAAGGGTGTGCCTTTTGTGGCAAACCAATTCGGGGAGGCGGGATTGTAGGTAAAAGTGGCAAGAGATATTGCACTCTTGCCTGTAAAAACAATGCCAAAGATTAGTGTTATTGTTTCCACATATAATCGGTTAGAAAGGTTGAAAAAAGCAGTCCAGTCAGTTTTAGAACAAACCTTTCAGGATTGGGAATTGATAATTGTTGATGATGGTTCAACTGACGGGACACAAAAATGGGTTAGTTCATTAAAAAATGAAAAGGTCAGGTATTTAAAGATAAAGCATTTTGGCAGTGATACCAAACCAAAGAACGAAGGAATAAAAATTGCCAAAGGAAAGTATGTTTGTTTTCTTGATGATGATAACGAATACAGAAAAGATGCTTTAATGATTTTATATAAGGCAATTAAAGACGAGAAAGAACCTGTCTTGGTATATGGAATGAGGTTGGTTATAGATGACACAGGGCAATATGGTTCAGCCATTGGCAAGACAAGCGAGCCAAATTACCAGTATTTATTTGTAAGAAATTATATTGACTTTGGCGAGATGATAACTCAAAGGCAAAACATTATTGATGTTGGCGGACTTGATGAGAAACTAAAGAAGTTTGTTGATTGGAACTTGTGGGTAAGAATGGTTAAGAATGGCGTTAAACTAAAGAAAGTCAATGCTATTATTCAGGAATACCATATGCATTCTCAAATGAAGAGTATGAGAATTAAAACTCCGATTGTTAATGGGTTGTTTGTGCCGACTTTCAATCCTGCCAGTTGTCCTATTAATGTTGGCTATCTTTCCAAACCTAAAAAGCCAAAAGTGGCTATTTACACTTTAACTTGGAATAGATTGCCTCTAACTAAAATGATGTGGCAAGGATTGAAAGAGAATACAAAATATCCTTTTGATTGGTTTGTTGTAGACCAGGGAAGCAAAGATGGCACTCAAGAATGGTTGAAAGGCAAAGTCAAGGAAATGCTTTGTTTAGATAAAAATGTTGGTATTTCAAAAGGGAGTAATTTGGCAGTAGAGATGATTTTGAAAAAAGGTGATTATGACATAATTTTCAAGGTTGATAATGATACAATAATGAAAACAGAAGATTGGCTTGAAAGAATGGTTGACTTATGGCAGAGAAACAAAATGCTGGCTTTGTCTCCTTACATTGAAGGATTAAGAGACAATCCTGGCGGTGCGCCAAGAATTGCTTATACAACTATTGGCAAGGAGTATTTAGGAATTACCCAGCATTTAGGCGGTTGCTTTATTGGAGTAAGAAGGGAAGCGTATGAGAATTACCGCTGGAAAGAAAACTCGTTCTTACACGGCGAGCAAGATTTGGAATTTAGCCGATATTTATTAGATAATCGTTATATGTTGGCTTATGTAGAAGGAATAAAAGCCGAACATAATACTCAAAAACAAGAGGAAAGATTTAAGGATTACTTTCAGCAACGAAAAATAGCCAGAGAAACGAAGTATGAAGAAAGTTAGTGTTTTAATAGCCACTTACAATCAAGAAACCCTTGAAAAGTCGGTTAAATCCGCCTTAGGAAACGATATAGTTATTTGTGATGATGGTGGAAGCAATAATGCTTTGGAAATAGCCAGAAAATACAAGACAAAGTATGTTTGGCAACCAGACGAAGGAATGCGACTGGCTAAAAACTGGAATAATGGCATTAAATTGGCAGAGGGAGATTATTGCCTTTTCATTGGTGGAGACACTTATCTTGGCAAGAATACTCTGGAGTTATTAAAGAAATACGCTGACAAGAATTCAGTTTTAAATACCGTTAGGATTTATGTTGATGAGAAAGGAAAGGAAATTGGCAAGGATTGGCGATTTAACGAGGAATTTTTTAGAAAAGAAGGAGTTGTGGAAATTAATGACGATGCTCCGTATTGGTCGATAACTGGCAATGGTTTGTTTGTGCCAACCTACTGGGCAAAGAAAGTTATGTGGGACGAAAGATTTGTCGGTTATGGAAGAGATGACTATAAGTTTGCCTTTGACTTATGGAAAGAAGGGTTGAAGTTTAAAATTCTGCCTCAAGCAAGGATTTATCACATTGGCTTTCAAGAAAACATTCCTGACAATCCTAATAATGTGAAATTATTAAAACAAGCAATTGAAGAATATGCGAAAAATTATCATTGATTTAGATGACTTTCAGCCATCGGCTGTCAATTTGGATTTATTACTTAAATTGAAAGAGCATTTTCCAAAGTTGAAAATCAGTGCTTTTACAATCCCAATAGATGCGAACCTGATTTTTGGCAAGATTAAGAAAGAAAAGGTATTAGAATGGGCTGGCTTAATGAGAAAACTTGACTGGGTAGAGTTTTATCCGCACGGCATAGCCCACACCCCAAACGAATGGCAAGTTAATGACAAGAAAAAAGTAGAAGCAATGATAAAAGTAATGGAAAAAGCATTCCACGATTTGGATTTGCCTTTTAAAAAGGTTTTCAAAGCCCCGTTTTGGCAGTTATCAAAGGAGGCAGGTGAGGTTTTAAGAGAGCACGGCTACATAATAGCCGAAGATAGAAACCAGCCAAGAATGTTTGATGATAGTTATGTCTATAATTGGAGTTTGGAAGAGGACTTTCCTAAAGACGAGGTTTTAGTTAAAGGACACGGACATTTAGATGGCGAAAGTGAGAATGCTTTAGACAAGGTATTTCTTGACTTACATTACAAACTACCAAACGATGCCGAGTTTAAATTTATTAGTGAGGTAATATGAGAATAATTGCTTTTACTAACAATACAGGCAGTAAGTTATGGCGGTTTTATCCTCAAAAGAGGTTGTTGGAGCAACTTGGTTGGGAGTTTAGAATAGTAAGTTATGAGGATTTTTCTTTGGATATTATCAAGGACTTTGACTTGGTTATTGTAGAAATGTTTTATTCAAAGCAAGGCAAGGTCATTGATAGTATCCATAAGCAAGGTAAGCCAGTAATTTATGAGATTGATGATGTGATAGAGGATGTTCCAGAAGGGCATCCTGGCTTCCCACCAGACCCAGAAAAAACCCAAGCATTGCTGGATTGCTTAAGAAAGGCAGATGCTATTACAACAACAACCGAGCAAATCAAAGAGAAATATCAGTCCATTAACAAAAACATTTATGTCTTGCCGAATTATTTAGATTTGGAGATTTGGGAAAACGATATTGTTATACCGAAAATTAAAAACGAGATAAGAATTGGTTGGATTGGTTCAACTTCGCATAAACCAGATTTAGAGATGATAAAGCCAGTTTTAGAAAGAGTTATATGCTGTAAGCGAAAATTCGTTCATATGGGTTATGGCGGAGCAAGTGGCGGTTTTCTAACAGAATACCTGTATGGCAAGGATATTTTCAAAGGATTGGCTCACGAATATGTGATGGGTGCTTTACCAGAGCAATATCCGTCTAAAATCAAGACATTGGCGTTAGATATTGGTTTAGCCCCGTTAGTTGACAATAAATTCAACCATTACAAGACACCCTGTAAATGGCTGGAGTATTCAATAAACAAAATTCCTGGTATTTATTCCAAAGTTGTTTATTCAAGGGTGGTTCAGCACGGAGTTGATGGCTTTCTGGCTGGAGATTTGCCAGAATGGGAGAAATACTTGCGAATTTTAATTGATAAACCGGATTTAAGGAAAAAAATAGCCGAAAATGCCTACCAACGGGCAAAAAACGACTTTAACATTGTAGATTACATAGAGGAGTGGCTCAAGGTCTATGAGGAGGTAGTAAAAACAAACAAATGGCATTAGCAAATTTAAGTGATATTCAAAACGATGTTTGGTTTCAAACTAATACAGGTTCAGCAACCTATTCGGTTGATGATGTTAACAAACAAATAAACAAGTATTTGGGTATTTTGACAACCGAAATAATGTCCCAAATGGACGATTGGGAGTTTACAGGTGAGATTGCTACTGCTGACTTGTCAGCAAACCAATACGAGTATCCTTTCCCAAGTGATATTCTTAAAATCAAGAGATTGGAAGTTAAGGATAGCAATGGCAATTATTATACTGCTAGTCGGACTGATGCGGCTATTTGGGCAAACGACTTTGAAACTTTGTTGGATGACCAGCCAAGTAGCCGTCCGCTTTATGACCTTTTAGAAAATTCTCTGATTATTATTCCTAAACCCACAACTGACATAACTAAAGGGTTGCGTTTGTGGTATGAGAAAGCGGCGGTTGCCTTGACGGCTTCAGCAGACACAACGCCATTTAGGCAAGAGTTCAACTATCTCTTGAGTTATGGAGCAACTTTGGAATGGCTAAAGAAATACGGCACTGACGAAGTTAAATACAAGAGAATTTATACTGACTACATTAGAGGTGTAGAAAAACTTAAAAATTTCTATGCTAAACGAAACGTTGATAATATAGACAGAGTAGTTAGC
>Ga0180301_10002349_pt1 | contig 14863 bp, 29 predicted proteins | sample GuaBasSediGuay16_FD_121797 | JGI IMG/M metagenome (GOLD analysis project Ga0180301, IMG submission 121797) | Subseafloor sediment microbial communities from Guaymas Basin, Gulf of California, Mexico - Guay16, Core 4569-2, 12-15 cm | ecosystem: Environmental > Aquatic > Marine > Hydrothermal...
CAACAATAATATCTAAATCGTTTTCTATAGACTCCACAATTTCTTTCAGCGCTTCAATCTCTCCATTAATGTTATCCAATTTAATACGGTAATCGTTGAGAATTTTATACGTCTTAACAATTAGTTTATAAATATCTGTTGTATCCATTACCTTTACCCCCTATTTACTATCTAGTAAAATAATAGGTTAGAATAAGTAAAAAATATTTATTGACTATAATTATCAGCTGAAAGCCTTGGGTATCAGCTGTATATAAGCTTTATTTTCTTAAATACTTCTTTAGCTCTCTACGTAGTTCTCTTAACTCCTTATTCAACTTCTCCCGCTCTTCTATCTTCTTTAGCTTCTCTATTTTCTTTTCAATCGCCATTTTTTGTTTCTGTAATATATGGATCTCCTCCTCGAGCAAGATCGTCTCCAAGACTCTTTGAGCCAATGACATGGTGTATAGTCTCCTCTTCTCCACGTATTTCCTCCTAAACTTCTTTGGTAGAATAAGGGGGTAAAGCATAGTACTCTTTCTTTTAAGCCATACTCGATCAAATACGTCTAGGCTAGTTTCATAGATACGTGCTAGACTCCATTCTATCCTATTATTGAAGTATTCCCCTAGCCTTGGATCATAAGACTCTATTATTTGTCTATAGGTTCTCAATTCATTAGATGCTAGTTTCTTTACATGGATACGTATATCCGCTAATTGCCTTACATATTTATGGATACTAGCTACATCTGTAAATAGACTAGCCCCAAGTACTTGCCTAAAGAGATTACTGAACTCAAGAAATCTAGTCTTTGATCTTTCTTGAGACCACTTGCTTAACCATGTTCCCGCATCATCCATTCCAATGGAAATAAGGGGTATTCCTTTGGAGACATGATCAATTATTAGCAATAATGCCTCTTTTGGATCAAATATAATGTAGTTAAGGGCTTTCATATAATCGGGCTTAGACTTTGTTCCATAAACCATAGCCAATATATGGGCTAATAACGTAGTCTTACCATGTCCACGCTTTCCACTAATAATAATGCTTACATGATATTCATTTCTAAATGAATCCTCGATCAGTTTTACCAAGTCATTGATCGTAAAGATTTCATGTTCCTTATCTTCTTTCAATTCTGAAAGTATTTTGTTAATGCCTTGGGCTAATAGGCTAACCCTCCTACTTACGCTTTCCTTTCTCATAAGATCGGGCTTATACAATAAACTACTAGACATAACTACCCCCTCCATTAAATCATTTTTCAAATGGAGGCTTAACAACCGTAATAGGAATTTGTTCCCCAAGAATATTGCCTAGCTTTGATATGACTTTAGCCTCCATAAGCTTTATTTGTCCCTTGATCCTACAATACTCTACAATATCCTTGGGAACATCATAGATATTGCCTAGTAGTATCTCCCGATCATAGTAATTAACTAGACTCCTAAACACCATAAGTCTAGCCTCCAACTCATTAAGCATATCAAGAATATTAGCTAGATCAGTATAATCTTTTCTCATATCCTTACGTCTAGTATTCTCTATATACGTTATAACAAAAGATACCAATGACTTCAATACATCTATTTTCTCTTCAATACTATAAGTATAAGCCAACTTATTCAACAATAGAAGTATATAGTAGCTCTTTGGAGACATAGACATAGGCTTAGGCATATATACATACCCCCAAAAGTATATATCCGTATATACTTTTACCCTCCAGTATATACTTCTCCTTACAAGTATATACCTGCTCCATAGACATATATACTTTTACCGCTCTATCTTTACAAGCATAATGCTAGTATATACCTATCCCTTCGCTCTCTATACCTCTACATATCGGTAGAACCAAATATATAAAAATAAAATAAATATATACAGATATATACTTTATAGCACCAATAGATCGCCCCCTCGCTCTCCCGCCCGTCATGGTCGCTTTCTTTATTAAAATAAGAAACGCTGTATAATTAATTTCATGGTATACCAAGATCCCCATAACCAGTATACCAAGAATTCAATAGGTAGGATACCAAGATCTCCAAGATCAGTATACCAAGAATTGATGGTGTTCACACCATCAGTTCTAAAGGTAGGGGGGGTGCAACATGACCTGCAACATAAAATTGATAGAGGGTATATAAACCCCTGATGGAGATTCGTGTTTCTAGAAATCCGAATCTGATGGAGGTCTCCTCTCGACCCCTCTCGCTTTCGGGCTTTATTATTATTTTATATGTATATACATATTATATTATATATAAGGTATATACAGATTTTTGGTTCTAGTTTATGGTTGAAGAGGGGTACAACATGGAACCACTATCAGTTTTATTATGAACGCTTTTTATAGGTAGAGTATATAGTGAAAATGATAGAGGGGGTTAAAGGGAAATGTCTAACCGTATGGAATTAATTCCTAAGCCCTTATCCCAAATCGTTTTTTCTCTTAGGGATAGAGTCCTAGCTATTAAGAAGGTATATGGTAGTCTAAGTAAATACGGTTATCCTATTTTCCAAAATGAGATCGAGGTATATGCAATAGCTTATTTAATGAAGGAATATGGTTTATCAGCAAGTGAGATAGCAAAGGAGACTGGTATAGATCGTTCTACCTTCTATAGGCTTATGAGAAGGATAGAAGAGGGTAAACCAATAAGGATATGGAAAGACGGAGAATTTGAAAGCATAAAGGTAGATTACGGAAAAGCAAAAGAAGTTATTGAAGAGCTAATAAGTCCTAAGGCTAAGAAGTGGATAAAGAACCCTACCGAATCAGAATGTATCCAAAGCTTTATCAAAAATCCCGTTAAAATGCATAAGGCTAGTAAACATGGAATACTATACAGTAAACATGATGTTGTAAAAACAATTCTATACATAAGGAAACTACTTGACTACATCTATAGGAATCGTAGAAAGATAAGGGAGAAGTACAATATAGATCTACCAAATAATCCCGATCTATGGAATAAAGAACATGAAGATATTGTTTACCAAGTAATCAATGACTATGTAGAAGAGGAATTCAGCGATCCACAAAAACGGTTATACAATAAAAGAACAATAATGCAAATGCTAAAACGAATTCCAAAGTTCCGTGAATGGTTTAAAGGTCGTATTGGTGCAGTCAAATCAGTTGTTGTTCCTAAGGAGGCTACTCTCTATTATGAACATTACCTTAAGTTAAAACGATTAGCAAATGAGAGCAATAACAAGGAATTGAAAGCCTTCTACCTAATAGCTAGTCTCCATATTGAAACGGGTGCTAGAGAGGGTTGGAGTAGTTTAGAAAGAAAGGGAATAAAGATATGGAAAGTCGATCTTGATAGTGATATAGTAAATACTAGCCTCATAGGAATTAAATGGGAACATGCAATATGGGGAGTAAACGGAGAACTCATAGGCTTCAAAGTTTATGAGGAAAAGACGAAGAAGATATGGGAACTCCGAATATCTTGGCTAGATAAGGAACTCCATGAAGAGCTAAAGAAGGTCTATGAATGGGCTAGTAAGAAGGGGATAAAATCAGTTGTAAAGAGTATATTATTATACTATGGAATCAATGGTAGATCTTCTTGGAGTGTAAACAGTTTTAAGAATTGGTATAGTAAATGGTGCAAGAAGTTAAGGGAATTATTAAATCTACCTTGGGATATGACACCTCATAGGCTAAGATCAGCTCATATATCAATCCTAGCTGAGCTAAGGATTCCAATGGAACTAGCATTACAGAATACGGGCTTTGGAGTAGGCTGGGAGGATATAAATACTGCAATGCTATTCTATCTACGATTCAGCAAGAACTTGATTAACGACTACCTTAATGAAGCTGAAAAGATAAAGGCTAGGATAATGGAAAAAATCTAATGTTTTTTAAATAATCTCCCTACACTCCATTCTATCAAATGTTTCAGCTAGTGAATCCTCAATGCATTTCCTAATACTATCATATCCACTACAATCTATTTTCACAATCTTAACCTCTTTACCATAGTATAATGTACATTGAAGTTTCATAATAGTCCTACCTCCTTAAGAATATCTTCAACGCTCTTCAATATTGTTCTAGCTATTTCCAGTTTATGGAATAGCTTAGAATAGTTTATTTCATGATAACGTTTTCCTTCAATAGAGTTATTAACGCTTTCAATTAATAGTAATGCTCTATCTAATCTATCATATAGTTTTACCTCAATATCCTTTACTAGCTTATTTAGATAATCATATTTCAGCTTAAGCAAATTAATCTCAATCACTAGATCACGATACTTTATAAGTAATGGATCATATTTTTCCCTCATTTCCCTCCCCTAAGCCTCTTTATTAACCTCTTTATTGGAGGTTCTCTCTTACCACAAATTAAGTCAATATTCTCTTTAATCTTTGTATGAATATATTCCTCAATCCTATATCGTATTCTTGGATCAGATAGTATCTTATCCACACAATTAGCTATTTTCTTATCTTGGTATAACTCTAATATTTTTAGAACAACCATTATCCCTACCAATATACAACATATTATTAATAATGTGAATGGATCATCTTGCATACCTATATACTCCCCTCCTCTCAAGATATGCCTTTATCTTAACTATATTTACGTAAAAAACAAATCTTGGTAAGTTCCATGATTGATCAATTACTTTCTTACGATAGAGAAAGCCTTGCTTTACTAATCTTCTTATTTTCCTAGCAATGGTGGAGGGATTAGTTTTCTTACTTTGTAATCTTCTCCTAGCTATTATGTAGTCAATGATTTCTTGCATACTGAAATATATTCGATAACGTCTAGCATAATCAATTATGTAATGGAGTAAATCCTCCTTGGTTAGTATATCATTCTCATTCATTTAAACCCCCTCCTACCAAGATGTACAAATATCGTTTTGTTCTCAATATCCTCAACAATGACAAAGCTGATACCATACTTTTGCTTAATATACCTAGTCAATGGAGTATAGTGTACAAATCCATTAGTAATAGGTAGTTTCATGGTAAACTTTTCTAGTATGTTTCCATGAGAAAAAACAATTATTTCATATTCTTCATGGTACATAGCCCTCATATTCTCCCCCCTCAAAATTATTTGACGTAATTACTTTTTCAAAGTCTAAAAAATATGATAATAATAGATTTGCTATACAATGAATACGTCTTTTACGCTCACGTAATATATTGCATTCTTCAATATTCCTAGCAATATAATACATCATTTTCATTCTTTCACTAGGATTAGCCTTAAGCCATTTCTCCCAAAACTCTCTAGCCTTCATTCTCTACCCCCCTTAGAAACCATGTTAATGACTTAAATTGTCTTTGATAGATCGATAGTTTAGATAAATATTCTATATAGTCAATGTTGTCAAAAGGATCATAGCCTTCTAGTTGTTGAAGAGTATTATAGACTCTTCTCTTAAGACTATTAAAGCTAGAGTATAATGGAGAGCCTCTAGCCTCCTCCATTGCTGTATTTATTAAGCCTAGTAAATATCTTAGTTCTTCTCGTACATGTTTATAAAGCCTTGGATTAATCATGTTCTAGCCCTCCTCTTTATTGTTTCATAGATTTTCTTCATAGTAGAAGGCTTTTTGATCTCTAGCTTTAATGAAAGGGTTATTTGATCTATCTTATCAGCTAAATCCTCGATCTTTATTAAGAACTTCTCCAAAGTCTCTTGATCTAGCTGATTCTTATTTACTAGTGTCATAAAGTTAAACCATAGCCCCATTAACTCCCGTTTTATATCAGCTAGGCTCTTCATATCCTCTAATGTTTGAATAGCATTAGCCAATTGATCAGCTTTCTTCTTAAGCCCTCTAACAATTGACTCTAGCCTCTTTTTCTTCAAATACCATTCAGCTAATGCTGTATCTTTATAATAACAATCAAGACATACAACAATTGACTTGGTAGTATTATCCGTAAACGTATAACGAATCCAATAAGCTAGTTCCCCTTTCTTCAATGGTTTTCCACAAACATGACATCGATCAGGATAGTTCAATGGAATAATCTTATCCTTGATACCCTTGATAGGCTTATCCTCTCCCCCATAAAGCCTTATCTTAATAGATTCCTCTACATACTCTCTTATCGTTAGATTGTTCTTTTCACAATATTGTTTTAATTGTTCATATAATTGATCATCTATCTTGACCAATTTAGTACCCATTTCATATACCTCCATACAGTTATAGCTATTAATTTAAAGTCATAGATCATTCCCGCTAAATTACCTACTCCTAAGGCAAACAATAATAGAATTAGCCATTTCATACTATACCCCCCTATTTCCAATGGAATAACCCCTACTAGTATCCAGTAAAACAATGTAATCAGCAATGGAGATAGGCATATCATTACCAAGTCAATGTTATAGTCAATGCTATCAATCTTTACATAGAACTTTTTCCATGTAAAGTATATCTTAGCCTTGTACCCCATTGCTCTACATACTATGTAATGAGTTAATTCGTGGAGTACATTAGTAATAAACCAAAATGGTATGAATAGAGCTAATGCAATGATATAGTCATTTATCATTCTTCAATACCTCCTCCATGAACCGTTTAACCGCTACCCTTACTAGATCGCTCCTATTTATGTTATATATTTTACAGAATAGATCCATTTTATCCAAAAAATCTTCTTCAATCTTAACCGTTATAACCCTCATAACCACACTATTCCCCCTCCTTAGGTATTACATTATATATGTAGAGAATAAAAAAAGTTATATGGATTTCATTTTTTAAGTATACTAATTTACATTAAGGGGTAATACCATGCGTGAAATCATAGAACTAGACTATGTAAGGAACATAAGCATAATGGAGACTGAGGAGGAAATACTACTAAAACTAGTAATAATAATACCGAGAAGAATTAGAGGTTTAACATTAATTTTTGAAACACTATTAAATCAATTAAGAAAGGCTTTACCCTATGCTAAGTTAAAGACCTTTCATTTGTGGTTAAACTATCATACAATAACATTAACAATAACGATAGAAAGCCCAAAAGAAGAATGGTTTCTAACAACAATATCAAATATAGTTCCAATTGAAATAGAGGGGTAAACCACAACTGTAAAATACTATTAACAAAACTGAATTAGTAAAAAATGGATTGTTATAAAATACAAATCAGATAACTTTTTTAATAAACTCCTCTACCTTTCTACCCCAATAGATTTTGTCATAGTGTATCATTTTATGTAGTAATTCTATGAGGGCTAGGAACTCTACCGTAAAATCTACCTTGATTATTTGCCTACTTATTCTTTTAAGCTCAATATAGCCATAACGCTCTAACTTCTTTATCCTCTTATAAATAGCCTTATCCGTTATTTTCCATTTATTGCTGAAATGCCTTATTAGTTCCGCTAACACTACATTATGGTTCTTAGCAATATATGTAATGATCTCAAAATCGTATTTATCTACTTTCATTCCTCATTACCTCCTAAAGAATAAGAATCCCCTCCTTTTCTTTTCCTCGGTCTCAAAAGAAGGTCTCCGTTTCTCGATCTCCTCGATCGGATAGACCTTATAGGGATTCAATAGGTTCTCTAATGTTGTTATTCCAAAGCCCCTTAATGACTTCTTGTATTCTGTATAATTCCTTATCAATGGAGTAAATATTTTATGGAAATAGGGATCGACCTCAGCTAATGCACTCATTATACTAAATAATGCTATTTCCTTCTCATTGAGATAACTAAGATTCTTATTCTTATCCCCTATGAACTTCTCTATTACATCTTTCTTCAAATCTACCATGACTATCCCCTATGTAGGTATTTGGGTAGGACTAGGTAAAGGACTAGGTGCTTTCTGTAATTCTTGTATAGTCTTTGTAAAATCTTCAACCATTTTAGTTATATTAGTAGTATATGTATAGTAGAAGAACGCTACTAATACAAGAGCGATTATAATTACTATATAGGCAAATATCTCTATCCTCTCTCTTTTCCTAAGCCCCGATAATGAATAATACCAAGTAAGTATTTGAGTAGCTATTTGCTGTTTAGCTGTATCCAAAGAAGGCTCTACATACGGAGGATCAATACTTCTACGCTTATCAATGTCTACGAATGCACTAGGCTTACCGTTAATGATAGTTATATGTTTAGGATCGATAAAAACCTCTACCCCCTTAAACTTTGCAATATTCGTTAATGGATTAAACTTAGCCTTAAACCTCTTAACGAAATTACCTGCGACAACGTAAAGATGTATCTTCTTAAGCTTTATTTTTCTTGGTAGTTTCCTTATCTTATCCTTGAGAAGTAAAGCCTTAGCCTCCTCTAGTTGTTTCTTTGCCTTCTTATCCTTGAGAGCCTCTTTCTCGATCTTCTTCTTTTCATAGTATCTATTGACTAGTTCTATAATGCATATCCATACCAAGGCTATGGCTATACCATAAGCTATACCATATAGAATTGTCATAGTAGTATCCATTACTTTCCCCTCTAGTAAAAGAATAGTGTATAAGAAGTTAAAAAATAATTGGTATTCAGATCTTTCTCCTAACAATAGCATAGACAATACTTGGTAAACTAGCTATAGCTAGAATGAAGAGTATTTGATCACTAATAAAGCCTAGACCATAGCCAATAACTGCCATAAAGAGAGCGACAAATCCAAGTAATATGCTCTCCTTTTTAACACTCCATAGTATAAAGCCTATAACCAATACCACTATAATGAATTGCTCAAGATCTTGATACCAATAAGTAATCGTGGTATTTGTTTCATTTTGAGCCATTACAATATTAGCTAGTAATACCATTAAGAGTAGAGCTATTATTATAGATCTCATAGCTCATTACCCCGCTAAAGGTATTTTCACAGATTGAATCATTTCTTTGAGTACAACAATAATGCTATATATCAATATACCATTAACGGGAACCGCTAATAAAATATTATATGGATATGGTAAATAGCTGAATGACATTATCACTAGCATATTCCTAATCAATATCATTATTGACCCAAGTAAGAACCCTACTAGCTCTAATATATATCTTACCAAGTCAAAGCCTCCGCTAGGAGGAGCGGGAGGAGTAGGATATGGTAGCAATGGTAGGCTACTCTCAAATACAAAGCCTATCATTAGATAGAGTGATACAATGATTAGTATATTAGCTAATGCTTTGCCTAACTCCATTAGCCTCCCCTCCTAGTATAGAGTATGTACATTGTATAACCTATTATCATACCTATTGGTAGCCATAGCGGTAGTATATCCAATAAGCTAAATAATATTGCTAAGCCAATGACTATTGGAATACCATGCAATCCAAAGATGAAGAATGGAACCGCTAATAAAATAAGAGTAGCCCATGCGGGAATACTAAAGCTCTCGGTAGAATATCCATAGACTGATTCACTAGATTGTTCTTGTGGAGGCTCACATTCGATAGAATAGAACATTGTACCCTCTACCGTAATAGTGCCTCCGAAATCATCTATAATTGTTCTACCAGTATCAATGACTTTATAGCCTCCGTATTCATTGCCTATCTTTACCTTATAGCCATTATCGTAGTAAACTTCTAGGTAAACCAATTGATTAAGAGTATAGTTTATGTTTCCACTAGGCTTAGTAATAACGACCGAGATATTGTCTATATTATTGCTTACATCTATCAATTGGTAATTGCCTATGTAGAAATCTAGTTCCGTAATCTTACCGTCATAGCTTCTATCATATACCCAATAAGTAATAGTATCCGCTTCATACCATTTAACAACAATCTTATATTGTGGATCAAAGACATAATCTGATTTAAGTACAATGCTCTTATCGATATCAAGATCCTCTGAATCGATATAGACATATTTATTGACATAGTCAAATTCAATGGTTAGATCAAGTGTATATGTTGAAGGAGAATATTTATTAGCGTAGTCAATTTGGTAGCCATTATAGTCATAGACATATACATAGACATAGTCATTGAGACCATAGGCATAGATTAGCCTAGTATCCTTATAGTAGAACTCGAACTTATAGTCGATGGAGTCTTGGCTAGTATACAATGTTATTGGAAAGCTGAAATTGATAAACCTAGCCTCTAACTCATAAGTCTCTAGCTCTCCCGCTGTTCCCGTTATAGTATGCTTTACTTCGCTACTATCGTAATCACTCCATACCCTATACCTAGTACAACCTCCAAAGATACTGTAAGTTCCTTCTTCATAGACATTTGCACCAGTCGGAGGAGTTATTTCGGTAGTAAACTCAATAGGCTCGGGAGGATCAGCGACATACATATAGTACATTCTTATTTTATCCCATCTATGGTTTTCATACTGATAGTCATGAAAACTACCCCACATCATTCTATTAGACCTACCAAAGGGATAGTCATAATATTCATCGTTATTTACATACTTTTTTTCAATTTTGAAATGAGTTTCATCGTCATAGTCAAAATGCTGTATCAAATGTATCTCTTTATTTGAAGTATCTTGATAGAATATTATTCTCCCGAAAGTCCAAAACTTATCGCCAGACGGAGATATACCATTAAGTGGTTTATTACTGGTTTCTAAACTGCTTTTTACACTAAAACACCAACTTACTCCACGATAATAGCCCATCCATAGAGATTGACCCGTTTCAGTTACATATCCCGCTACTATGTTACCAAGGGTTCCTGCATTATTGCTGTATTGATATCCCTCCCATACAATAGCATAAGGATATTGAGGGGAAACTGGTGTATATTCGTTATCGCTAGAATTACATATTAATCCAAATGGTCTACTACTATCATCGTTTTCTACCTCAATAGCTACGGAGCCATCCCAAGATGTAGCTGTAATTTTTTGCTTAATAGCCCAATTATTCCACCATGAACAATAATCTGGTAGGTTTTTACCAAATTCAAAGTCATTGAATACTGTGAAAACGCTTTCTCCGTCGCTAACGCTTTCAGCGTCTGGATTACCCCAATAAAGTACAATGCTAAAGGTTGTTTCAGGGCTTATACTTGGAACCCTAGTATATACCAGAGCCATAGTAGAGTTTATTTGCTCTATATAGATCGGTAGCATATTACCATCACTATCCGTTATCCGTAAATCGCTGAAATCTGATTTAACACCGTCTAAGTGTACAATTGGAATCATAAGCCTAATATTAGAGTCAATGAGGGGGGCATAAGCTGTATTATTAGTAATAACATTCTCCCCATCATTATTATATGCAATAATTAATAGGACATAATCAGTTAATACGTGAGTTCCTTCATACTGATACCTAATCACTAGATTATACTCAAAGCCCTCTAGCCCCCTAGCTATTCTAACATTATTATTAACCATTAGCAATGGAAACAATATTATGAATAGTATAGCTAGGATTAAGGCTTTATTCTTCAACATGGATTGTTTCCCCTCCTCCTATCCTAGTTAAGAATGATATGGCTAAAGTAAATATAAGCCCTATCATTAGCTGAATAGTATAGCCAAAGAACAATAATCCGAATACAACCCATACTATAATACATATTAGTGATCCCTCAAACTTATTGATCCCCCCTATCCTCATAGAGGCTATACCAAGGGCTAAGCCAATGAAAAACGGTATAATATACTGTACAAACATTGAAGAATAATAATATACATTCTCTACCGTAGGCTCATTATAGAATGGTAGTTCTCCCCTAATGAACTGGTAGAAGAGCTTTTCATGATCCACTATCCAGTCTTCAACCCTAAAATTATATATCTTTACCCTCTCCCAAATATGATCTACAATACTCCTATTAGCTGAATAGACATTAATCTTACTTCTCTCGGGAATATACTCCACGATCCCTAAGCCTATCCATACATACCATTTATTTACTTGATCAATTGACTCCCTAACGCTATCCGTAAATGTTTGATTACTATTAGCCAATAATACCTTATCATAGGCTATTTGGAAATTATGTTCTTCAAAACTACCTTCAAATGTTCCGCTATATCCATAGATTAAGTATGACTTCTCCCCTACTATCTTGGTATAGAATGTAGGCTTAATGAATACCTTGATCCTATCGCTGACTTGGGTAAATGCTAAACCCGTTGAATCCACTAATTCAACTTCGTGAGAGGATATATTAACCTTGTATGTCTTTACCTTGATAATGACTTTCCAATAGGGATCATCTCTCATATATATAATGTACATACTGAGAATATATTGAGACTTTGGAGTTTCATGGTAGAGGCTGATAATTGCTGGTGTACTACCTGCTTTTGGATCACTAGGATCATATATGAATTCGTATTCTACGTATAGAGCTGGTAGATTATTAACTACTCCTATAAAGCCTCTAGGAGACTCGGGCTTAAATTCACATACTGTATAATTGCTTTCTGGTGTACATGTATCGTTATCAGGATAATACTTTACCTCAATAAACGTATAGTCTCTATAAAACCAATTATCGGGAATATTATAAGGCTCTACATAAGCTATTTTCTTCTCTATCCAATAACTTTCTGATAAATCAGCATTAACTACTAAAGCCATTGCTAGTACTAGCATAGACATTAATAATATAGTATATATTACTAGCCTCACATTTACCCCCTCAATAAATACATTAGAATTGTTATCATTTATTTTTTAATGAAGAAGTAGAGGAGGAGGCAAAAAAATATTTGGTTTTAAACCATTACTGTTGTTCTAATTACCCAGTTTTAAGGTATTTTATTGTTAATAGTATGATTCCAATGATCACAGCGAGAGCAAATAAGAATGGTGCATAGTCGGTTAAGCTAGGGAGATATTGCTTAACATAGGTGTTGTTAGAGGTCTCGAAGGTTGTCTTTAAATTACTAGCTGAATTCTCGATCATTGGATATAATGCACTCATTATTACAAATACTAGGAATATTGTTATAATGATTCCTAATATCTCATTTGAATCCATATTCTACACCTTTTACATGTTTTTCCATGATTTGGGTTATGGTTATTTTATATATATATTAATTGTAAATATTGATTAACCAATTATTAACCACGTTTTTCCTTCATCAAACGCTTTCTATACCTATCTACAATTCTCTTAGCCCTAGCCTTCTTCTTAGGGCTTTGAAAATCTGAATCCCTAGAAACTATTAGCTTTAATAAATTCATTCTACTAGTAGCCGTCTTATAGCTAATACGTTTCCTACGATAGTCTTGGAGAATGCTCTTAGCTATACCCCTAACCTCATTAAGATTATCAAGTCCCTTCTTACGGGTGTCTTTAACCCTTTTACCTAAATAGATGTTTTCCCTAGCCATTTCCTCCTCCCTCCAACTTACCTTCTTTTCCTACGTCTACGTCTAGTCCTACGTTTACGTCTAGCCATACTTATCCCCTCAAAAGAATGGTTTGTATTTAAAAAATAGATAATGGTTTTTAAACCCCCCATTTACCCATACTAAACTAGTCCATATCCCTAATAACTAATATAATGAGTATAGTGAATGAAACAAATACAATTATAGTGATTATAGCCCCTATGAATGGATCAGTCAAAAACTCTGGTACTCCGCATTTTCTGAAACACTCCATTACTTGATCCCTAGTAGGAACTCCACAATACCGTGTCTTACATGACTCAATACACCATAGCCTACCTACTATTATCCATGATATTACAATTATAATAACATAACATAATATGGTTTCCCAATTCTCAATAAGAATATCCTTAAGTCTTTCATACCATTTTACCTTTTCAATATAACAACCCCTCGCCCTCATTTTATTCCCCCCAATAATTGCTTAGCTCTTCATAAACATTTTCATATACTAGATCTACCCATTCCCCTAATCCAATTCGTTTTATCCTTTTTGAATACAGTAATCCCAAAAGCATACCTAGATCAGCTATATAATGAAGAGTGTACTTATTATAGTCTATTGGATCCGTCATTCCATGTCTTTTTGCTTTTTCAATATGCATAATAGCCCCTCTCCCTCATTTTCTCCATACAACGAATTTGCCTTCTCCTCTCTTTTCGTGGATCAATACATATAATAGCATTTATGCCTATTTGACATGGTAATAATCTACCTCTCTTCTTAGCCTCTTCATAGAGTTCGCTATACTTTTTACGTCTAATGTTTTTGATATATTCAATGATCCTTCTTAGCCTCATTTTATTCCTCCTCTATTACACGTTCTAAAAAAGAACTTTCATAGCCAATATACATGAATATATAGGCTAGTATTGTCAATACCGTCGCTGATAATACTGATATAGCCAATATATACGGTAGTAATGCTAGTGTACATAAACCGATCATACAACTATACAATGCAAACACTATAACATTATACACCATAAACCATAAGAATACGTATGTTAAAGGCATAGTCTCCTCCTTAATGAATACTTTAATTCTCTTAAAGAATTGCCTAGGATTCATTCTTCTTTTCCCCCTTTAACAATTCCCATTCATTCTTTTTCAGTTTCTCATAGCCCTCTTTCAGTACATGAATTAAATGGGTAATCTCTACCGATCCCCCTAGGACTACATTGCTAACCCAAAACGTTCTTAGCCCCCTATATTTTTCCTTGATAATGTAAATCTCTATAATCCCCTCCTTAATGATAAAGGTATTAACGGGAGTCAATGACTTAAGGTATACCTTAACCATTAGTATCCCCTAGGTTATTGATTCAACAATAATATCTAAATCGTTTTCTATAGACTCCACAATTTCTTTTAGCGCTTCAATCTCTCCATTAATGTTATCCAATTTAATACGGTAATCGTTGAGAATCTTATACGTCTTAACAATTAGTTTATAAATATCTGTTGTATCCATTACCTTTACCCCCTATTTACTA
>Ga0180301_10002350_pt1 | contig 14862 bp, 12 predicted proteins | sample GuaBasSediGuay16_FD_121797 | JGI IMG/M metagenome (GOLD analysis project Ga0180301, IMG submission 121797) | Subseafloor sediment microbial communities from Guaymas Basin, Gulf of California, Mexico - Guay16, Core 4569-2, 12-15 cm | ecosystem: Environmental > Aquatic > Marine > Hydrothermal...
CTTAAAAGGCTGAATGTCAGCAATGAAGAAGCCACGGCCATAAGTAGCGATGGCCAGGTCACGTTCCCGCTTCTGGATTGCCATATCCATGACGATGACATCTGGAGCGGACTCAGACATCTTAATATTAAGGTGTCTGACACCATGAATTCCAAATCTATCGAATCTTTCTTTCGAAAACGACTGAAGAGCCATATAGCCAACAAGAATAATTATTAGAAATAACCCAGCTCTTATTTTTCTCATGGTATTTCCTTTTTCTTAAAAATTATTAGTAACAAACTTAGAAATAAAATTTAGTAAATAAACGTTACTAAAATCATAGATCTAATATCTGGAGACCAAACTAAAGGCAGCCCCTGGGCCATTTGATGGACAGTTCTCAGGGGATAAGTCAAATAGTTTGTTAAAAAAATATGTTTATAAAAATTGAGTTCCGTCAGGATAAAAAAAACAAAATTTATTCCCAAAGCGCTAATAATAGAGAGAATATTATGGTTAAAAAATAACCGAAAGGAAAAGACATAAACTTATAAGAGCTGTGAGAGGGAGGAACATTAGAATAATCGATAAAAAAGAATTTAGAAATAATGAATTAACTGAATGGAGGAGATAACCCTTTTCAGTAATATCAGAAATTCCAAAAAGAATTGCTCCAAGGATTAAACTAACCATAAAAATTATAAATAAGAGTGTAAAGAAAAATATCATTAGAAAAAGATACTTGGAGACTACTAACTCTTCCCTTTTTATTCTTTTTGTTAAAACAATTTTTAATGTTCCCTTTTGGATCTCATCAGAGATAGAGGTACAGGCTATAAGGATTATAAAAAATATTAGAATTTTATTGACAGAAAGCGTCACACTCATAGAGAAATTAAAACAATTTTCATAACCCCTCATCAGTGATAAAAAGCTCAAGGAGCTGGGTATAGACTCGGAATAGAAAATAAGAAAACTCACCAGGATTAGAAATATAAAAATAATGGCCAGAGTAAATTTTAATAAATTGTGTTTTCTATAAATTAAAAATTGAGTCTTAAAGGAAGTCGCTACTCCCATTTTTAACTTTTTTAAAGAAAAATTCTTTTAGGCTTGATTTTGAAGTTAAATCTTTAAGATTTCCCTCAGCAATAATTCTTCCTTGGTTTATCAAAACTACTTCATCACAAAGATCTTCCAGCTCGCTCAGGATATGACTGGAAATAAAAACTGTGCCGCCTTCTTCTCGAAAATCTCTAAGAATTTTTTTAACTGCCTCAATGGAGATGGGGTCCAGACCATTAAACGGCTCATCGAGAATTAACAGCTCAGGATTGTTTAAAAAAGCGACAGCTATGGCTAATTTTTGTTTCATCCCGAGAGAGTAATTTTTTACTTTCTTGTCTTGGCTAGCCCTTTCCAAGCCCACCAAATTAAGAAGATGATCTATTTCCTCATCACTAATTTTCTCTCCATTCTATAAAGAAAAAACTTCTAAATTTTCTTTCGCCGTTAAATGAGAAAATAAAAAAGGGATTTCCATGGAAACACCAATTTTTACTTTAAACTTTAAATTTTGAAAATTGTCTAAAATCTCCCCTTTGACTTCAATCTTGCCTGAATCTTTATTACACAACCCTACCAGACATTTAATGGTGGTTGTCTTACCAGCGCCATTGGGGCCTAAAACTCCGACAATTTTACCTTGAGTCCGATTAAAAGAAATATCATCCAAAACTTTTCTCTGGCCAAAACTCTTGGAAATATTTCTGATTCTGATCATCTCCATTTTCTTTTATTACCATAGATATATACGTAGCCGAAGAAAAAAGTTTTATCATGAAAAGCACTTTTTTCTCGGGGTGAATTTCAAAATTTTGGGGGGTAGAATCATCTATGAAAATTGAAGACCTGCCTCCAATTTTCCTTTCAGTTTTGCTTAGAGATTTTGCTTATTTTCTTAATTGTATTTATTCTTATATTTTTCTACGAAATAATCAAAGGCAGCTCTGGCAATCCGGCCCATTTTATCTTTTAACTCATAATGAACTTCATTCAACTCATTACAAAAAATACAAATTACTAAAGTCCCTGCTTTATAAGGAAGCCAGACAATCCCGGAATCATTAAGGACGGTATAATTACCATATCTGGCCAGACTTCCTCCTTTTCTAGCTATAGTCACACCGAAGGGCAAATAGCGGGTAATTAATTCTGCACCGGTATGGTGCTTCATAGTCTCCACTATTTGATCACTTATTTCTTTATTAATTATCTCACCCTTAACGCATTTTTCTAAAAGCAGCCCTATTTCATAAGGAGTGGAGGTGTCATGATCGGATTGATCAAATTGTCTTTGCCTCTTATGGGTCTTCTTATCACTCCAAAAAGAAGGCGGCACCATTTCCAACTCAGCTATGGTTAAAGGTTTATTAGGATCCAAACCCAAGTAAGCTAAGATTAACTGCCGAGTGTTATAATCTATTTTGGTTGATTTCAAGCCTAATTCTTTCATGTATTCATTAATCGCTTGAGGAGTAACAATCTCATACAGAATATCTGTAGCAGTATTATCACTTTTAGCCATCATTAAAAGTTGAAGATCATTAATAGACAAATTGAGCCCAGGTTTCATAGAAGAAAGCAAACCGCTGCCAAAAGTTTTATCTTTTGTTCTTAACACGAGGCGGTCATCTAAAGAGATTTTTCCTAAATGAATCTGCTTAAACAAGGTCAGCAGCAATGGAATTTTGAAAACACTGGCTAATTGAAACCTTTCGTTCTCGTTATAGCCAATCGTCTCTCCTGACTCAATGTGTTTCACATAAACGCCAACTTTACCTTTAATTTCTTGGGCAATAGAAGTAACAGTCTTCACTAACTCATCCTGAGTTTGGGGACAATAAAAGCGATCCTTTTGATAGCCAGCTAACAAGACTCCGATAGAGAAAAATAAAATAACAAAAAAAGTCATCGTTTTTTTAGGCATCATTATCCTCCAGTTATCACTCATGAAGTTCTTTTTAACTTTATTTATTTCTCAGCTTAAAGTTTTTTCCATTTATAGATTTTTCTAACTACAATTTCTTCCACTTAATCTCGCTTCTTGAAACAAACGGCTCCAATCAACACATCTTTAACCCGCTCACCCTCTTTTCTAAAAAGAACCTCCTCGCCCATATATAAACCATAATCAGGGAATTTAAACTTTAAACCCCCTTCAGGCAATAACGGATACTCATAAAACCACTCAATTAAAACAGTTATACGTCCATCTTTCACATAAACCTTCATAATATTAAAATCTGGGCCATATTCACCGAGTAATTCTCGCCATTCAGTTGGAAATTTATTCTTTTCTTCTTTTACCTCTACCTTCCTATAAAAATTCCCATTAATTTCAAGACCTTCAATTGCCTTTCCCTGCCTTTTAAATACTATTTTCTCTCCGTAGCCTAAAAGATCATCGGTAATAAAAACATCCTGGCCCAGATAGTCAAGTTCTCTAGCCGCTCCATAAGGTTGATAAACCAGATGGCCTTCCTTAGCGACTATCCACACTGGTTCTCCTGGACCTTTATACTTACCCTCATAATTTTTTAACTCTTCCTCTGGTAAAACCTTTATTTTGGGAATTTCAACTAACTTCTGACCAGTCTTTACTTCCAGGGCAATTCCTAAAATATAATTGACCAACTTATAATTAAAACCATTGGCTCCATCAAGATTATTACAGACAACGACTCCTAATTTCTCCTCGGGAATAACCAAAAGATTCGAGCTGAAGCCATAAACAGCACCATTATGGCCAATAGTTCGATACCCATGAATCTTAGAAATATGAAAACCCAACCCAAATCCCACAGAAGCTCCTTGGCGATTAAATTGAATCTTAACCATCTCTTGAAAAGCTTTTTTACTCAGCAAAGGCTGTCCTTCATTAAGGATAAAATTGACAAACTTAGATAATTCAATAACTGATGAATATAAGTTAGCTGCTGGAATATAACCAAATCTGAAATGAGGTGCTTCCCATTGTTGACCAGCCAGATCTCTCATATACCCCTTGGCTAATTTCTCCTGAGATATGTCTTTAAGAGAAAAGCTACTGGCTTTCATTCCCAGGGGGTTTAAGACAAACTTTTTCAAATATCGGCAATAATCAATCTGACTAACCTTCTCCAGCACATAACCACTAATTCCTACACCTATATTGGAATATTTAGTCCGAGTTCCTGGAGGATATATTAGAGGCGTTCCTTTCATACTTTCAGCGGTGGCTTTTAGCGACGGTTCTGAATCATCAAAATAATGCCCCACTGGACTCTCCCGCAAAATCCCGGCCCGGTGAGTAATTAAATGACGCAAACTTATTTCGGCCGGCTCAGTGAATTTATTCTTAAATTTAATTTGAGGACAATACTTTTCAAGAGGCACATCAAGATTAAATCGCCCCTTTTCGGATTCTCTCATAATAGCTACCGCATTAAACAGTTTGGAGATTGATCCTACTCGATAAATTGTTTCTGGAGTTGCGGCCAGATTTTCTTCCCTATCTCGATAACCAAAACCTTTTTTCCAGATGATTTTTCCTCCTGAAACCAAAGCCACTGATAATCCAGGAATATTAAATCTAACCCTATCTTTATTAATTAAAGGCACAATTTCTTTCTCCAACCTCTGAACAATCGCTTCTTCCTCGGTTATGGAGAAAGAAAAGGAGAACAAGACTAAGAGGGTCAGAAGGCCAACGAAAAATTTCAGTCTTTTCATGACTCCCCTCCTCTAAATAATTCTCATGAAAAAAAGTAAATTAACTTTTAACTCTTTCCGACCTTTCCAATATGGCCTCTTCAATATAGCCTCTTTAATTAGATTATAAAATTGATTTTGAAAAATAAAATTTTGAATTATCCTTCCTGTAAGTAAAAACTATTTCGGCTACACCAAAATTATTTTAGCCTACAAAAATTTCTCTCTTCCTCAACTGCACAAAAACAACTTAAAAATTAAAAGATGACTCCAAGGAAGAAAAAGAGGACGCCAACTTCATCGCTGGCGTCCTCTGGTACTCTCAGTTTTTAGAATCTGTAACGGAAAGCTACCTGAGCATATCTCGGGCCCATAATCCCATGAACTTGCTGCCAATCTACACCTGTTATAGTTCCGATGGAAGTAGTTGTGTTTTTATTAAATGTGTTAAACACATCCACTAAGAGACTCAGACTGCCTGGGCCAACACGAAATGATTTCTCAAGTCTCAGATCCAGTATATGCTGACTGGGTAATCGGTGGGAACCACGGGGCTCGGCAAAGATGGTCACCACTCCTTGATACAAAACTCCTAAACCGGCTTCAATACTTCTCAACAGCCTTGTATAGGGAACACCTGTGCCGAACTGATAAAAAGCACTGAAGTTAATCCCCCAAGGTCCAGCATAAATAAATCTCACATCTACTTGATGTTCACGCTGAAAATCCAAAGTGCCCCAGGCATTGATATGGACGTTAGGATTATCATAAAAGCCACTCTCTCCAGTGCTTTGGTCCCGCGAAGTATTCAGCAAGCCTACTCCTCTTGACCACACATAACTTGTTTCTAAAGCCCAGTCGTTGGACATATGCTTAGTCAATTTAATCTCAATTCCTTTATATTTCCTAACTGTCCCAGGAATATTCATCACTAACCACTGATAACTACCAAAATCTGGATTCATTTCATAAAAGGTAATCGGCTGATTGGTCATGGGATCAATCCCTTGACGAGCCGTATATCCACTCCATATCAATTCTCCAGTTTCTTTAAAGTGGTCTATATCAATATGGCCAACTTCCACATCTTCAACAAGATTTTTCTCCCACTTGGCAATTAAAGTAACTTTGAAGGATAAATCCCGCATCAATTCTCTTTCAATCCCAAAAGTAATTTCATCCGCGTAGGAAGGACCAATATTGTCATCAATCTGGACAGCTTGAGGATTGGTAATAGGGGTTCGATAGGCTTCCGTCCAATCTGGGTTAAGTCTTACCCAGAAACTTCGCCGCATAGCGGGGTTACCCCACCAGAAATTAGTCATAATAGAAGGAGCGTAATAACGACCATAGTGAAGCTTAAAAATAGTTCTTGCATCTCCTACAGGGTCAAAATTAATTCCTATCCGAGGAGAAAATTTAAAGGTAGACATAGTCACAATAGAATTTTCATTGACAATCTCGCCGGTATACTTTTTCCGCTGAGGAGGATACCAATGACGATAAAAGTCAAGGCGAGCTCCTAAGTTCACAACGAGTTTTCTCGATATTGACCAAGCATCTTGGGCAAACAAACCAAATTGAATCAAATCAGCTCTCTTTTTAATTTCTTCTCCTACCCAGACCCAAAGGGGAACACCATTCCAGTGCTGGATATCCACAGCTTTAAATCCAGGAGGAAACATGCCTTCAAACCGGGGATCTTGATGGTAAAGGCTATCCTGGGTATGCCAAGCATATTCAAAACCGAAGCCAGCTTTAAATTCATGAGAGCCATACCAATCATCAACAAAATAAGTCAAATCATGGTTAATCTGAAATCTTCTCCTGTTGAGCCACCAATCCGAACCATAACCTCCTTCCCATAACCAATTCTGAGCTATGTTAAACCAAGGCGCTTCATCATTTTTGGAAAGCAGATATTGGTGAAAATCGTAATAAGAACCCTTCAGATTAAAAAGAAAATTGGCATTAACTACCTTGGTCCACTGCAGGGTAAAAAGCCAACCACCTCTATCCTCATCCCAGGTAGTATCTCTAGTCCTATTCCAGGAAGCATCTCGGTTATCATTGTAATAACCCCGCCAATATCCAGAAGCTACTAACTTATCTTTTTCGGTAAGTTGCCAGGTCAATTTAAGGAAAGGCGAATAAATATCTTTATGAATAGGAGCATTCTGGTCTTCAAGGGCCGGGAACCCTTGCACGTAATAAACCTGCTTATCCAGATTGAAACTGGTAAAAAACCAGATCTTATCCTTCTTGATAGGTCCGCCTAGAGATAACCCAGATTGATATTGATGGTCAAAACCAACAAATCTTCCTTCAAAAGGAGTGCCTTTAGTATTATCTGCTTGAAGATTTTTGTTGCGGACAAATAGATTAACCTCTCCACTGAAATCATTACCGCCTGATTTGGTAATAACTTGAACTACAGCTCCTTTTACTTGGCCAAATTCAGCGTTATACCCACCAGTATCAACAATCACTTCTTCAATAGCTTCAAACCCGACTTCCATGATCGGGTCTCCGGTTACTGGGTCCTGATGCATAACTCCATCAACTAAGAATTTATTTGACCGCGCATCACTTCCATGAGCAGTTCGACTGAACATACCCGGGGCTGCATTATAAACATTAGCCAGGTACCGGGGAAGTGGGAGGTTGGAAATCCAGGTCTTATCAAAAGTTGTCCCAGTATGAGTTGACTGAATATCAACTGTAGGGGCTCTCCCCACGACCGTAACCGACTCTTCCACCGGAGATTGTTCCATAGTGACATTCAAGACAATTGTTCTTTCAGCCTTTACTTCGACACCTTCTCTAACTATAGTCTTCATTCCTTGAAGCTCAAAGACTACTTTGTAAAATCCGGAAGGTAAAGCAGGAAATCGATATAACCCTTTTTCATTTGTGACTGCAGTTAATTTAGGCAAAATTAACGATGGACTAGATATAGTTACTGTGACCCCAGGTAAAGCAATTCCTTCTGTATCAACAACAGTTCCAATCAGCTTTCCTGTGGGAATCATCTGACTGTAAGCAAAGTAGACTAACACCATAAAAGCTAAAAACCATAAAAGACACTTACGTTTTAGCAATTTAAACCTCCTTAAACTTATTAGTTAATTTGAAAAAATTTTGAATAATAATTTTCGCTCCTATCCTCTTATTTGGATCTCCTATTAATTTTTTTTCTCTTATATGGAGCTCTCTCAATTTAAGAAAAATTCTAACCATTACTCTGATATACTTGGAAATTTCTGATTTTTCTTCTCTTTAAAAAATTCCTCTCCCCAGTGAGTGGAAATTATTTTTTCAATCCTTTTTTTATCTTGCTCTTTTATGGCCTTAAATAAATTCAAATGGTCCCCGTGAGATTTATCAATGGCATAAGAAGAAGTAAAAGGCTTAAATTTCTTGCTGCGTCTATAGACAGCAATTTTTTCCATTAATTCAGTCAAGGTTTCATATAAGAATCGATTACCACATTTCTGCCAGATTTTATCATGGATCATCAAATTCATCTGGAGATATTTTCGCCTATCTTGTTTTTTAAAATATTCGGATAATTTATTTGTCATAGCTTCCAATTCTTGAATGTCTTTTTCAGTCAGATGCTGCAGAGCTTTTTTGGTAGCTATAATATCCAAAGCCCGCACTACTTCATAAAGCTCTTGGACCTCAGTTAAAGATTTTTCTTCGACTAAAACTTCCCTCCGGGAATTAATAACCAGATATTTTTCAGCAGCTAGTCGAAAGAAGGCTTCTCGAACAGGAGTGGAACTAACGTTAAATATCTTGGCTATATCTTTTTCTTGAATCCTTTGCCCGGGTTTCAATTCACCACTAATAATGGCTTCTCGCAGAAACTGATATATGGTTTCACTGATAGTAGAAGGGATTTTAAATTTCTTACTCTTTAAATCCATCCTGTATCATATAAAGTATACAATCCATTTTACATTTGTCAATATTTTTTATCTCACCGATACAGATAAACATTCTAAAGAAAAGATGGGGTCACTCATTAGAAGGCGATTGTCAAGAGGATTGAGAAATAAATTCACATTTTAATTAATTCGCTTTACAATAGGAGCAAGATGGCAACGCTGGGGACTCTGAAGCGCCGATTATTTCGATGGCTAAGGTTACCGAGTTTTCTGGACCAGTCACCCATTAGAAGGCGAAATGTGAAGACCTGAGCCCATCTCCCCCACTGGTTGCTTTGATGTGGCTGCCAGTGATTTGTGAAAGGGGAAAAACTGACCCCGATTGTATCAAACTCAATTTATTTTTTTCCAACCACCCTAACCAACCAATTTAATCAGTAACAACCCGGTGACATAACCAATATAATTACCAATAACATATCCCCAAATTCCCACTAAAAATGAAGGAAATATCAATGTTTTCCAGCCTTTAGAGATGGCAATAGCGGCAGCATTCATTGGTCCTCCAGAGGTGGCCGAAGCAGCCAGAATCAGCTCTTCTAATTCAAATTTAAAGACTTTTCCCAAGCCAAAAGTAATAAAGAAATTCATGGCCAGCATGATCGAACAAAACAACAGAAGAAGAGGACTGGTTAAGATAACCGTTTTAAAACTAGCCGGGACCCCAATCAAAACAAAAAAGATAAAAATGAGAAAAGTACCCAGCTCTTCCGAACCAGCAATTTTCTCGGAAAATTTGGGGAAAACCAAAGGGATAGTTATTGATAATGAGGTTAAAACTAAATATCTCTGGCCTAAGATTGACTTGATAAGTAAGGGCATTCCCTCACTGGAAAAAAAATCGCTAATTTTAAAGGAAACAGCCGCCACAATAAAGGCTAAACTCATGCTGATCCCGATATCGAGCAAAGAAATAGGCTTTGGTTTCCAAAATGCTTTGGCCCCTTGTTCGCCTTCTTTTACCTCGGAATTAAGGGCAAAATGAGAAGGAGGAAAGATTTTTCGCACAATCACCGAAGTGGGCAAGGCTAACAACAAAAGAAAATAGAGAGCCATAACTCCATTATCAGCCACAATTGTTGCGTTAACGATGCTCTCGGGCGGCTTAAAGGTAGAGACCATAGCTACAAAATTCACTCCGCCGCCAATATAACTAGCAGTCATAATGCCGCCTATCTTGGCCACTTCAACAATCAGATCCTTCAAGAGAAAAACGGCCACCACACCGCCCAAAAAACTGCCTAAGGCACTCAGGTGGAAAGCCCCAAACATGCGTCCAGTTTCCTTGAATATCTTCCGGATATTCATTTTCATCAGTAAAAGAGGAATAGCTAATGGAACCACAAATTCCCAGACAACATCATAAGTGGGGGCTTCCGTGGGGATAATTCCTAAGTTAGAAAACAACATCCCAATTATTAAGGCAATGACTGGTCCAGTAAACTTGGCGGCTAATTTATTTCTCTGTTCTAAAAAAATGCTGAACCCAGCCGTGGCGACCAGAAAGGTCCACAAGGTCCAATGATCTGAAGGTGAAATTAGACTCTGCATGAAACCGCCTTCCTCGAAATTACATTTTATTTAGCTTCTCTATGACCAATAAATAAATTAATTTCATCTACCAATCTGTCGATTTGTTCTCGAGTATGATCAGAAAATATCGCTATCCTTAGAGCCCCTGTCTCAGGAACACTTGAATAAGAACCACCAGGCACATAAAGCACAGCTATTTTCTTTGACCATAAATATAACTGGAGCTGTTCAAGATTTATCTCTTTGGAAAACAAACAGATAATGGGCACGGGCGACTGGGCTACTTCAAAACCTAAATTCCGTAGCTTTTCTCTTGCATAATTAACATTTTCCCTAAGTTTTTCTCTCATCTCCGGATGCTCCAGAAACATTTCCAGTGCCCGCGCTGTGGCTGCTGCTGCCCCAGTGGGGGTGGCACTTGAGGCATAGGGAATATTAGAGTTAGACTTCAACTTTTCTATAAAGTCTTTTCTGCCGGGGATAATACCTCCATGGCCACCTATAGCTTTACTCAAAGTCCCAGAAAAATAAGCTTTTTCTTCTTTAATCCCAAAATATTCAAAAGTTCCTCTCCCCTGCTCGCCTAAAACACCGATGGCGTGAGCATCATCCACACATAAAAAAGAATTTTCATAATTTCGCAAAACCTCTAAATAATCAGGTAAAGGCGATATTTCCCCAGACACGGGAAAAACTCCATCACAAATCACTAGAGGCCGTTGACCAGGTTTCAATTTTTCTTTTAGCTTCTCTTCTAAATTCTGAGGATCAAGATGGAGGAAAAGCACAAAGGGCTTATCAGCCATCAAAATACCGTCTCTCACTGAATAATGAGATTCTTGATCAACAAAAATGATGTCATAGAGCTCTTTTAATCCTTGCAGCAAAATGGAATTCCCGAGATAACCCGAGACAAAATATAAAGATGCTTCACTCCCAAAAAAAGTAGAGGCTAATTCTTCAACCCGCAATAAAACAGGATTATTACCGTAACCAGAACGGGAAGTAGCACTGCCAATTCCATAACGCGCTACTGCTTCCTGAGCCGTTCGAATTAATTCTGGATGGCCATGCAAACTATAGTAACTGCAGCCACAAAAGTAGTCCACTTCCTGGCCATTGATTATGGTTTTTGGACCCGGCGCACTCTCCATGATATACATGATTACCTCTCTTTCTCTAAGGTCTATTTTATAGTCAAACACTCAAACTTTTTCAAAAAAGTTGGGTCAATTTCGGCTCCATGCCCGGGAGTATCGGGAAGAATAATTTCTCCGACATTGTACTGAGCTCCTCCAATAATGGGGTCCTCTTTTAAGAGCAAATGTCCATCTAAATCAGCGTACTTAATATTCCTTCGAGCTGAAACAAGGTGAGCCGCCGCGGTCAATCCCAGGCGTGTTTCCGACATACAACCAACCATACAAGCTATACCGGCTGCTTCAGCAATAGAATTTATTTTTAAAGCATTATAGATCCCCCCTGATTTGGCTAACTTAATATTAAATAAATCGCAACAACCCAAAGTCGCCAGACGAAGAGCATCATGATGGCTAAACAAAGACTCATCGGCCATTATAGCTACCGTTAGACTTTCGCGAAGCTTTCGAAGACTCTCATAATCCCAAGAAGGTGTGGGTTGTTCACAATATTCTATGCCCATAGTTTCAATTGTTTTGAGAACTTTGAGGGCTGTTTTAAAATCCCAACCTTGATTGGCATCAACTCGAATGGGCCAATCATCCCCAATCAGAGATCGAATTTTCTCAATCCTCATAACATCCATCTTATAAGTTGTCCCTAACTTAACTTTTATGGCTTGAAAACCCTGGTCTTTCAACTCTTTGGCCTTGTGGGCCGTCTCGTCAGGGTCGCCCAACCCAAGAGTCATATCAGTCCAAAAAGAACGTTTTTCTCCGCCAAGGAGCGCATATAAAGGCAAACCGGTGGCCTTGCCATAAATATCATAAAGGGCCATATCAAAAGCACTTTTAATCGTGGTATTATGGACGAGGAAAGACTCCATCTCCTGAATTCTTGCTTCCAGAGACAAAGGATTTTTATTGATAAATAATTTGGCAATATCAACTGCAGCCGCCAGATTAATCCCCTGAGTTTCTCCGGTAATACTCCAGAAAGGATTGGCTTCACCCCAACCATATATTTCTTTCTCATTGGTATTTATCTTGATGAAAACGTCAGCCGCGGTAGCTATCTCCATAATAGCGATCTTGAAGGGCTCCTTTAATTCAATGTCGACTTTATAAATCTCAATACTGGTTATTTTTAAAGTATTGACCATTTCGCCCACCTCCATAAAAAATTAGAAAATTTATATAACGATAACTTTCAAGAAGTCAAACAGAAAAAATGAAATTTCATCTTCCTCCAAAAAAACAAAAAAAGCAATATTTTTTACAAACCGCATAGAGTAGGCAATGCTAACTTATTGATAATAATAGAATTTTATGGAGGGAAAAATTTTTGTGTAAAGAATATTTCCTCCCTCTTACTGAACTATCCTATACTGATAGAAATAAAATTTTAATTATCTGAGTAAGATAACTATCCGGATTAATTTACCGCCTCTGGTCAAAATCACTGTCCAATCTTTACGCCCCGGTATCTCTTTCTTTAACGATAAAACATCTTCCAGGCAAGTAATTATCTCTCCATTAATTTCTAAAATGACATCTCCCGGACAAAATCCCAATTTTTTCAATTCAAGAGGTAAAGACTTAATCTCTATACCCGACTCTAAACCAAGCAAATTACCTCTCTCCTTCTTTAAACCCGCCAAAAAAGAGGCATATCTGGTTGCCATGACTTCCGAAAATCTGGGGTTCTTATCTGGAATCTTAATCTCTTTTATAATCGTCTGATAAGAGTTGCTTTCCTTAAAAACTGGAAAAAGGTCATAAGAAGGCCATTCGGTAATATTAGAGACAGCCTGCCAGATCAAATTATCCAGTTCCTGCAGACACGTTTTGTAATTAAAAGGACGAGAATTAAAAAGAGCTGCCCAAGCGAGACCATTATAGGCTTTAACCATCAGTCCAATCGTGCCAGGTAGGGAACCAGTATGCCACCAATTAGCCTGGTCCCCTACCGGACGAACTTGCCATCCGAAAGCATAATACCAATCCGAAGCAACCCAATCTGGCAAATTAGGTCGCGACACCATCAACTTAATAGTCTCATCTTGTAAAATATCAGGCCGGTGCTCTTGCCTATCAATGGAGGTCACAAAACTCATCAAATCCACTACTGAAGCCAGCCAACCACCATGAGCATCCATTGCTTCCAGGTAAAAACCACCATAAGGATAAGGCACCAGACCCATGTTGGGAAACACAGATAAAACCAAAGAGGCGCCTGGATAATCGTAATAAATTACTTCTCCTGGAGCCCTATCCTCTTTTAATGAATGCCCAATCCTCATCTTGGTAATTCCCATGGGAGATAATATTTTCTTCTGCACATATTCCTCATAGGTCATACCTGTGACCCTTTCTATAATTCGCCCTAAGACACAATAACCAAAATTGGAATAGGCGTATCTTTCTCCGGGGGTAAAATCAAGCGGCTGCCCCAGCATGTACTTAATAATCGTTTCAGCCTCGGCAGGTGGCTTTACCCCCATTGCCTCAGCAATTTCTCTGGATTTAAACATGGGGTCAAAACTCTTTTCCCTATCCCAACCTCCAGAGTGTTGAAGAAGGTCCCGGATAGTTATTTTATAAATCCTTTTGTCTTTTACCTGTCCGTTAGGTGGCTCAATATCGCTAATCAAATAAAAAGCTTGGTCATCAAGATTAAGCCAACCTTCTTCATAAAGCTTAAGTATAGCCGTGGCTGTAATCGGTTTCGACAGACTGGCTATCCGAAAAAGTGAGTCTGGAGAGACCGACTCCTGGGTTTCTTTATTGGCCACTCCATAACCTTCAGCCATAACTAGTTTTTCATCCTTGACCAAAGCTACGGCTCCTCCAGGAATGTCCCACTCTTTCATAAAATCTGGAATGACCTGGGCAAAACTCTCAGCTGGGGTAACTGTTTTTCGCTTATTTTGTTCCTCTTCTGGTGATGACTCTTCATGGCAGGAAAAATAAGACAAACTAGAATAGATGAAGAAGATAAAAATAAAGAACAATATTGAAGAAATTTTTTTCCCTTGGGCCATAAGATTATGAGAAGAGGGAGAGGCACATCTCCGGCTATTCATACCATGCTTAATAAAACAAATATCCGCCCCTGTCAATTCCCTACTTTACTTTCTGGTAGCCTTAGTAAACTGGTTCCTGGGGGTAAAACGGGTTCTCATTTGAGGTGAGGTCTTCCCATTTCACAAATTATCAGCAGCGGTCATCCACGCAGTCCGCGGCGTCAGAGGTTGGATTAATTTTTTATATTTCATTATCTAAGGTGTCTGACACCGTGGGTGGGTGTCTGACACCAATACTAAGGTGTCTGACACCAATACTATGTGTCTTACACCTTGATTACAGCTTCTTCCCTTCTCCTAGTTTTTTCTCCCCTTCTTATTCAAGAAAAATGGGGAAGGGGGTGTAGACTTACACCCCCCTATAAAGGCCTGCTCCTAGTCTTAGTCTTTATCCAGAAGAATAGGATCGCTCTCCAC
>Ga0180301_10002351_pt1 | contig 14861 bp, 10 predicted proteins | sample GuaBasSediGuay16_FD_121797 | JGI IMG/M metagenome (GOLD analysis project Ga0180301, IMG submission 121797) | Subseafloor sediment microbial communities from Guaymas Basin, Gulf of California, Mexico - Guay16, Core 4569-2, 12-15 cm | ecosystem: Environmental > Aquatic > Marine > Hydrothermal...
CCTGCTCATAGGTGGAGGAGCAACCCTTGAACACTACAGGAAGCGCCTCTCCGAAAGGATGAAAACGCTATTCCCGGACAGAGACATCCTAGTGGTGAGCGGAAGGCTCCTCGACGGCGAGCAAGCGCAGCCCAGCATCATACTGAAGAAGGGAAGCAGAATAGTCAAGGTTAAGAATGGAACACCGATAGGTGAAGTGGAAAAAATAGCCTTAAAGTTTCTTAACGAGTAGCCCCTTTACGAGATGGCCCTAAAAACGCTGCACCTCAGAAACTCCTTAAACATTTCTAATTCTTGTTGAGCCTTGGAGCCCACCAGCGCCAGCAGCTCCTTGAACCCCTCTAGCTTCCCCCCGTTTTCCTGGAGGAACATGCCCCACGCGTAAGCCCTAACCAGACTGGTTATCCTCGTTTTTCCATCACTCCCTCCAAACGACGGCAACTTAAACCTCACCATGACCCTGCCGTTGACCGGGGACACCCTAAACTCTCCGAACCCACGGAGGCACTCTTCCACGTCCCTCTCGCCACGAGGGAAAAACCTCGTGTCCACCTCCCCGAGGACAATGTATGGCTTCCCATCCTCCACGTCCACCTCAACAGCCCCCCCTTCCGATCGCTGAAGCTCCACTTTGAAGTCAGAGTAATCTGCCTTCCTGTTGCTGAGGATCCTATGTCCATCACGGCTGAGAAAAGCAAGTTCAACCCGCATGCTCTGAGTTTCAACGTGGCGGGTGAACGCCGCCATGTACTCTGACAGGACGCTCCTAACAGCTTGAGAGGCATCCTCCCCCATTCTAATCCTTTTAGCAGCCTCCCTGACTAGGGGGGACTCATCCCTAAACCCAGCGGACGCCTTCACCGCGCGGCCAACCAGCCTACTATAATCCTCCACGTCCTCCCACAGTAATTGCCCGATGTAAGCCCCCAGAAAATCCTCCTTCCCCTTAAAGAAGGGGTCAACGCTCCACCCTTCAACGATCTCCTCGAAAGCCTCAGCCTCCCTGAACGTTCTCCCCTCCCCCTCCACAACCTCATCGATCCTCTTCTGAACCCCGGCGAGCCTCCTGAGCTTTTTAGCCTCACCCGCTAGGAAGTCGAGTGCATCCTTCACATCCCTGCCGGCGTGAACGCCTACGCTCTTCAAAAGGGAGAGTACATCCCTGGCGAACTCGACCTCACCTGCAAGCTTTTCCGAAGCGTTGAGGTAGAAGCGTGAAGCCTCCTCCAGAATCGTAGCTACAGGAGGAACAAGCACGAGTTCGCCCCCCTTCCCGCCTCCTAAAACCCACTCCCAAACCCTCCTTTTCCTCTCCCTAACGTAGCTGAGGAGCTGGCTTAGAGACGAGAAGCTGGCACCATGCTTCCTCGCAACCCTTTCAACCTTCTTCTTCAGCTTTGCTTCACCGGAGACCTTAACCTTTCTAAGATGGGCGGCGAGGAAGCCGTAAATCGTGTTACATGCGCTTGCAAGCCTCTCCACATCCGAGACGCCCGCCCTCTCCATCTCGGAAAGCAACGTTTTCAAAACGTTGAAGGCTAAGAATGCGCCATTGACCTCCCTCCCGGTCTTCACGTATGCCTGATACAGCATCTTTAGCACGGGTACCCGCCCGTCATCGTCCAGGAGGACCCCGCTGAGCCAGGATGAAAGACTCCTTCTCACCCCTCTAAGGAGGGCGTAGCCAGCCTTCAAAACGTCCTCGAAGCTGCCCGACAGGAACACATCACCACTCTTAATCCTCCTAATGACGTCCTCTAGCTCCCCCGCTGGAAAGCCAGCCTCACCATAAACCCTCTTCAACTCCTCAACGAACCCGTCAAGGACGCCCACCTTCCTCAGAGCGTAACCTAGAGCTGGAAGAAGCGCCGTCACCCCCTCCCCCGCAGCATCCCTCAACGCGTCCTCCATGACATTCAGGTAGGCATCCGCCCACCCCTCCATCCCACCCTTAACCCTCCTCAGCGCCGACAGGAGGGCTGGAACCTGCCCCTTCACGACAAGCGACATAACCCTCTCCCAAAGATCCTCCCTAACTTCCATTCTAGCCTTCTCCATTACAGGGCTGGGGAGGAGAAGTAAACTACTAACACTGTAAAGCTCCTCCTCGTACCTGTCCATGAACCCATCAACGAACTCGTCAACCTTCCTCCTCATCTCATCAGCCGTCAACCCGTAGTAAAGGAGCCTAAGCCTGTCATCGCGGAGTCCACCGAAAACCTCACCCTTAACCTCGCGGAAAATCCTCTCCTGAATGGCTTGGACAAGGTTGAAAACGTACCTAGCCAACTCCTTAACCACACCTTCCCCTGCAACGTCGAAGGCGAGGGCCAGAAGCGGGAAGCTGCCGCGCAGCTTCTCCTCCAGCTCTCCCCCCACAGCCTCCAAGACAGAGTCCCTGCTCTTGAAGAGCTCCTCCCTCTCAAACCTAAACCCCCCGCTGAGAACGTCGTCCTCGCCAAACCTGCAGCTCAGCAGCAAGCCAACACCCTCCTCCCTCCACTCCCTCAAAAGATCCTTCAGAACCTTCCTCCAAACGTCAAGGTACCTTCTTCCTCCCCCAGCTAGAAGTAGGAACGCAGGGTTGACCTCACAGCAGCACTCAGCAGATGAAAGCCAAACGTGAGTAAAAGCCTCATCCACGCTCTTAGCGACCCTCACCCCCCTCAAAACCCTTTCAAACGCCTCCTCCCCCTGCCCCTCAAAAACGCCCCTAAGGAACTCCCGGGCGGCCTCCTCAACAACGGCCTCCCCATCAACTCTCTTCCCGTCACGTGTAAGAGCCTCCAACACGAACCCCGTGCTCCTCCTAGCGTCACCATACGCCTCGGAGAGAATCCTCCACGCCTCCCCAAGGTCGTCAACCCCCCTAAGCACGTCCCTTCCAGCGAACCCTATCTTCCGCCCTTTCCCCACGAACTCCTCAAACGTTTCCCCTCTAAGCTTCTCCTCAAGGGCCTCAACAACCCTCCCCAAAAGGTTTTCCTTTAGGAAGCGGAAGAAGCCAGCCCCCTCCCCCTCCTGCTCTAAAATGTTAACGTTATACGTGTACTTCTCCCCCGGTGAAAGAACGATCCCAACATATAACTCCCTGCTTTCGCCCGCCACCGTAACTCTCCTAACACACCAGCCGAGCCCTCCATCAGGCGACAGCCCTCCGAAGAAGACGTCCCTAGCTGAAGCGGAGTGATCCCTCATAGCCTGCTCCAAGCTGTAAACCAGAGCGGCGGACATGTCAGGGTCCACCCCAGCCTCACCAACGGTGAAAACGGCTACACCAGACGATCCGTCACCGACCAGTATGCTCAGCGAGCCAAACACCCTCTTAAACTCCTCAAACGCCACAGTTCCGCCTCCTAGAAAAATACGGGTGGCTGAGGGAAGCCCTCGTTTAAACCATCTTCCAGCAGGAAATTTATACTTTTATGCTTTCATCATCGCCGTCCGCAACCCCACGAGAACTATTTGTCAAAGATAAAAAATAATCTTTATATATGTAAAAATGGAATATATGGAAGTGATACATATATCTATATATTACTGACACTTAGGAAAACTATGTGGGAAAAGCTTAAAAGAGGTTGGTTATAGCTGTAACCTCAAAGCTAGAAGGAGGTTCAAGGGAGAGCTGAACGACACCAGCGCCTCCCGGAAATGGTGGTCTTGGAGGTAGGAGCGAGTGGTTGTCACCCCGGTCTCTTCCTCGGCTCAATACCTGAACAATGAAAAGGAACTTAGAGACCTTCTCTCCGAAATAAAATCCTTCGTTGAAGGGTTAAATGACCTTGAGAACGTTCGAATGGTTGAGGAGGATGAGCTGGAGAAGTGGGCTCGGAGGTACGGTAGGATAACAGTCTTCAACAACGTCAACTTCTGCACTAACGTCAGGAATAGAAGTGCGCCGCTAACGGTCTACATAGGAAGCGAAAGAGTCCTCCAAAGGAGCCTCAACGAGCGCCAAAGGAAGATCATAGAGGAGGCCCCCCAGACGCTGGAGAAGGTTTTCCGCTACCTAGAGAAGGCACCCATAGTTTACGTTAAAAGGAGGATGTGTGACAACCCGGAGTTCACGCCAAACTGTCACTTCTACCTCTCAGTTTATAAGGAGGAGCACGTGAGACTCGCATACATGTTTAGCAAGCTCCTCTTCAGAGGTGAGGGTGCAGGACCGGAAATGTACCTTATAGACGTTCCGGAGTGGCTTGAGATCCACAGGCAGATCCTAGTTTTCCCGGAGATAGGAGTCACGTTCGTCTTGGGGTCAGACTACTTCGGAGAGGTTAAGAAGGGATTCCTCAGGATGGCGATGTGGTTCGCCAAGCAGAGGGGGATGCTAGGGCTGCATGCGGGTGCGAAGATTGCCCGTGTAAGGGGGAAGGATGGAAGGCTGAGGAAGTATGGTGTTCTGATCTTCGGGTTAACAGCGACCGGGAAAACAACGCATACATGCCACAACCACGGGCTCGAAGGCGACGGTGAGGGATGCGAGATAATGCAGGACGACGTCGTCTTCCTCAAGGAGGACGGGTCAGCCCTGGGACCCGAGCGCAGCTTCTTCGTGAAAACCGACAGTTTAACCCCGGAGACCCAGCCAATCCTCTACGCCGCGGCAACCAGCCCGGACGCCATCCTAGAGAACGTGATGGTGGACTATAAGGGGGAGGTGCACTTCCACGATGAAACCCTAACAGGAAACGGGAGAGGAATAATCCTAAGGGAGCGCCTGGGAAGCTACGCTACGAAAAGTGTAAACCTTCCACCAGCCAGCGAGCTTGACGGCTTAGTATTCCTCTTCATAACGCGGAGGAACACCGTCCTCCCCATAGCGTCGAAGCTCACCCTGGAGCAGGGAGCTGCAGCGTTCATGCTAGGTGAGTCGATTGAGAGTAGTGGCGGTGATCCGCGTAGGGCAGGGGAGTCGGTGAGGGTGGTTGGAACAAACCCGTTCATAGTGGGCGATGAGACGGAGGAGGGAAACATCTTCTACGAGATACTGAGGAAAAACAGGGATAAGGTTCAGTGTTACCTTTTAAACACGGGGGGTGTAGGGGAGATACTAGAGACCCTAGAGGATGGAAGAAAAGTCGTCAAGCAGAAAGTTCTCAGAGTCGAGATTCCCGAGATGGCAGCGATAATTAGAGGCATACTGAGAGGCACCATAGAATGGAGGAAGGACGACTACTTCAACGTGCTGGTGCCAAGCAAAGTTGAGGGCGTAGACATGAGCAAGTTTGACCTGAAAAAGTTCTACACCGAGCAGCAAATAAAGGAATACGTTAAAAAGCTCAGGAAGGAGAGAGAAGAGTACATTAAACAGTTTATAGGGCTCCATGAGGACATAGTGAAAGCAGCGATCACCATGTAGCTTCTCGCATGATCCTCCTTTCCAGCTTTTTCAAGTTCTTTTTAAACGTGCATGAAAGCGAAGAGGCAACGTTAAGAATGGTTGACGAGCTAGATGGGGTTCCTCCACCCAGCTCGTCCGTGTTTTCGTGTTTTCGACTGTTCTTTGATGATGCGGCTAGGAAACATATTTTAACCCCACTTTTTCATCGTTTATAATGGTGATACTTGTTCTTGGGGGAATCCTAGCATAACGCGGCCGAGGTTTGTAGTCTGGATTTGCACGTTCAAGTGCAACCGCAATTGCATCCACTGCTATGTTAAAGGGAGGTTTAAAGAAGAGCTTAAAACGAACGAAGCCATGAAGCTCCTAGAGGAAGTGAGTACATTAAAACCTGGATTCATATCCATCACCGGAGGCGAACCCCTCCTCAGAAGGGACCTGTTCTCTCTCTTCGAATACGCTGGAAGCCTTGGAATGAACGTTGGAATGGTAACTAACGGCCACTTCTTGGGCGACGACGTGGCAAAGATGCTTAGCAGACTTGAAGTCTACGTCTCCCTGAGCTTTGACGCCGCTACGAAAGAAACATGTGAGACTTTAAGAGGCGAAGGGGCTTGGGATAGGGTTATGGCGGCTGCTGAAAGATTAAGGAGTAACGGCGTCGAGTTTAACCCCGTAATGACGTTAACCTCTCTAAACTTGGGCGAAGCTGGAGAGTTTGTTAGGCTTGCAAGCACGCTAGGAGCAGACCATGCTGCGCTGATCCCCGTCATCCCGTCAGGGAACGCTTCAAAAAGCCTCCTGCCAAACCCGGCTCATCTAGCACTAGCCATAAAGGATGTGGAGAATGTGGCTGACGAAGCGGGCTTCCCGGTTAGCCTTTGGTGTACTCCCTTCGCTAAAGCAATGGTTCATTCACCATACGTCTACCCGGGAGGATGCAGCAACCTGTCGATGGACTTGGACCCCGTGGGAAACGTGCTTCTATGCGACGTTTTAGACTTCAAACTGGGAAACATTTTAGAGGATGGAGGAAAGGTTGCCTGGCAAAAGATGCGAAGCAGCCAGCTGTACAGGAGTCTATGTGACCCCTCAAGGCTTTCAGGGAAGTGTGCGGCTTGCAAGTTTAGGGACGTCTGCATGGGCGGGTGTAGGGCGAGAGCGTACTTAACCACTGGAAGCTTCTTTAATCCAGATCCTCTCTGCCCAATGTAGAACTCACAGAGACAGGTACCCATCAACCCTTAATGTTTCACTTTAAAACCCCTTTAGGCCACGTTTAAGCCGTCAAGTCAAGCAAACACGCCATATTTTCAACTCTTTTTAACTCTTTATCAACTCCTAAAAATATCCTAAGAATGGAAAGGAAGATGTAATAACTATTATTGAGAGCCGCTTGTTACCAACTACTTTTATTATTTTTTCGCTTAAAAATGAAAGAGTTAATAAGCGTATAGGCTTCATTTATTATCCGTAGCTTTACAATTCAGTGGTTGCGTGGCTAACATGGCTGAAGACGCTGACATTGAGATCATTGTAAAAGAAGTTAGTAAATCTATAAGGGAGGTTCAGGATAAGCTCCCTGGATTCCACACGCTTCTACTCCTCCTCTTAGAGGAGTTGGAGGTTGAAAAGCTAGAGGACGTAGTTAAGGTTGCCATATTAAACCCGAAAAAGTTCTATAGCACGTTCATAAAACTGTTAAAATCCCCCCTAGTCGCAGACGGATACATATATCTCCTACTAACAACCATCTTCAAAAAGTATAGAACCTCATTTACTGTCAGCGACGCTGTGAAGGCGTTAAGAAAGGGAGATTTAGACAAATGGAGAAAAATAATTAGAGAGTTATCTATGAAAATTGCCGGGGAACGTTAAACCTATGTCCTCTTGAATTCTGGAAAGTTGGTTTCGGTTATTGGCTCCCAGCTCATTTCCATCTTTTCCAGCACGTCCCTCGAAAGAGATCGAAATATGGAGTGGTAAAGCTCTGGCGTCAGCCATTTCAGCGTTATCCCTCTCCTTTTCACCCTCTCCTCCACCTCTTGAGATGCTAGTTTTAGTGGGTCATACCGTATGGATGCAATGGCTCGGCCCCAGTAATCCGTGTAGGGAGGCGTCCAAACCCTGTACGGCCTTACTATAGGGAAGACTTCCCTCATGGTTGCAAGCACCCTATAAAAGAACTCCTCACATGAATCAGGCGATTCAACATGTGTCGTGAAGATTCCGCCATCCGACAGGTGCTCTCTCACAAGAATGAAGAACTCTTTGGTGAAAACAGACTTAGCAGGGCCCACGGGGTCGGACATGTCATTTATTATCACGTCAAACTTCTGGCTGCATTTTTCAAGAAATGCCCTGCCGTCATCAAAGATTAACTTGACTCTTGGGTCGGAGAAGCCAGCAGATATTTCTGGGAAGTACCTTTTAGCTGTTTTGACGACTTCCTCGTCGATTTCCACCACGGTGACTGATTCAACGTTATGCTTTACAACTTCAGTGGTTGACCCCCCATCTCCTCCTCCTACTATGAGCACGTCCTTCGGGTTTGGGTGAAGGAGGAGGGACGGGTGAACCATACTCTCATGAATGTACGCGTTAAACTTAGAGGAAAGCTGTATTTCCCCGTTAAGAACAAGGAGCCTTCCAAAAACGCTTGAATCGTACACCTCTATCCTCTGATACCTTGAAAAGCAAACGTACACGGGTTTAACTTTGATAAGCGTCATCCTCGCCTCGCTCTGCCAGCTTGCAAACCATAGTGTTAAGCTTTCTCCATCGCTCATAATGCCTCCTCCATCTGATAAATTAAGGACGCTGTTAAAGAACTTGGCTATAGGTTTTAAGGTTTTCAGCATCACACCTTTAAGCACTCGCAGGGGACGGCGGCTTTCATCCGGGTGGAGGACAGTCACCACACCTAATCCTCATAACCTAGTCTTCATAAATATACATCAATAAACATATATCGGGGCATGTTCTATTAATTATTTAACTATCTCCCAGTTTCTTAAATGCTGGAAGAAGAAAAACATATACTTTATCTGTCAGAAGTTAGAGTAAATAGTTCTAACGTTTGAACGCCGGGTAGTGTCCTTGAAAAAACACCCTTAGAAAATTTATTGGAGGACTTGGAGTTGAAAGTCGTAGTCCAGCCGTGCAGCGGCTCCGGGAAAGTCTACGGGGTAGTTGCAAGGGAGGCAGTCCGAATCCTAGCTGAAAAGCTGAGACCTGGAAAGGTCACGTACATCTGCCTCCCTAGGCTTATATGCGAGGACGAAGAAGCTAGAAAGTTGATTAAGGAGAACCCTTGCATAACGGTTGACGGGTGCGCAAGCAGATGCGCTAGGGAGCTTGTTGATGAGGCTGGAGGAAAACTGCTAATGAGCCTATCGGTTGTTGAAGTGTTAAGGGAGAACAGGAGGCTTAAGCCAAACCCTCATTCCTTGATAAGCCTTGATGATAAAGGGTGCAAGCTTGCCGAGAAAGTTGCGGAGAAGCTGGCTTTAGAAGTAGATCGAATACTGGGGGCGTGACTCATGGGCTGGGAGTCTTTCACACCCAAGCTTGTAGGAGTAATCCCATGTGGAGGCGAGGAGCTTCCTGAGGGCGAGGTTACACGCCTCGCTACGGGGATAGTCGTAGAAAAGCTACGTAAAGGGCGGACATCAACTCTATGCTTACCTCTCCTACTACGTAAAGGAGAAAATGAGATATCATTCATAGAGAACTATCCGGTAATCGTGGTTGATGGATGCAGCAAAAAGTGCGGTACCTGCGTCCTTCGAAAACTAGGCTATACCCCTGATGAAACAGTAATTGTTTCAGACGTGGTGGAAAAGCTAGGGACAACCTTATCTCAAGAAACAGTCAACGAACTCTCCCACATGGTGGCTGAGGAAGTAGCTAAAAAAGTCGACATGATTTTCCACAGAATAGCTGAGGATAGGAGAACAGAGCCTATAGAATTGTAACAAATATCATAATGTTAAATGGCTCTCCACGCCTGCAATAAGAACGTTTAGAGAGCCTTCCAAGAGAATACGTTGCAGCAGTGAAAGGGGCAGGTGGACTAGGCCGAGAGGAGCGCAAGCGTCTTTTTTCACCTAAGGAGAGAAAGGAAGGCTGAAAGGTCTCCCCTACTAAGCCCCCCTTCTCTCCCCTCTCTGATTTTTTAATTCTTCAAACCCTCCGGTAGCACTTAAAGTGAAGTCTAACTTAAGAGGGAGAGTGTAGTGTTTAGATGATGAACTAACTGCTTGGCATGTTTCTTGTCTTTTTTGTCTTTTTAAGCGATTTAGCGTGATGAGCTAAGGTTGGAGTACGTTTCTCTCGTGCTGAAAGGGAGTATAAGAAAGTATAAGAAAACTTGAAAAATAATTAAAAAATATTTAAATAACATGTTTCCACTATAATATTTTGCAGTACTTTTAACTGAGTTATTGGGGGAGGATTCTTTTGTCTTCTGGTGACATTAAGCTGCCAGATGAGCTCGCTGAGGCGTGTACTCGTGAGAGAGGGTTTAGCTTTCTTGTTAGGGGGGATCCCGGGTCCGGAAAGACCATTTTAATGCTAAGTGTTTGCAAGCTTCTTAAGGGGTTTAGCGACACCTTTTATGTCACGTCAAGGGTGACAGCCGATGAGCTCGTCGTTGACTACCCTCTAGCTAGGGAGGCCTTAGATAAGGATAAGCTTATAGACGCTACAGAAAGCAAAGCGGAAACTAAGCTGGAGATGATGGTTTCCCTAAGAATGTACGATAAGCCTTCTTTCCTACAGACAATTTATTCTTTTATTAAGAAAAGTGGTAAGCCTGCTACGGTCATTGTTGATAGTTTGGAGGCTTTAAAGTTTGCCTTGAAAATGCCGCAGGATGACATGTCCCTCGAGGAGGCCCTGATCGACATTTCCAGGGAGACTTCAGGAAAGATTTTCTTCGTCATGGAAAGCTCTAAGAGGACGGTTCTAGATTACATGGTTGACGGGATAATTACCCTTCAAAAGAGTGGTGAGGGTAGGCTCATCAGAACTCTTAGAGTAGAGAAGATGCGTGGCATTCCGATAAGGCAGCAAGTACATCTTTTCACCCTGAGAAACGGTGTTTTCCAAGCCATAGAGTCGGAGCGCTTCTCCTTAGCGCAGAGGGTCGCTAGATCCGACGTGAAGCCAAGCATGACCCCATGCTCACCCCAACATGCCAACTATATTTCGACGGGCATAAAGGGGTTAGATGAGCTGCTTGGAGGAGGCTACCTTAAAGGAAGCTTTAACCTTATCGAAATAAAAGGTGGTGTGGGGGAAAGATACGACTATCTTTACATACCAACTATAGTGAACCACATCCTTAAGGGGGGAAGCATAGCCATAATCCCGCCGGGGGGAACTCCTGGGAGAACCGTGATGAACCTTCTATTCCGCCTCCTACCCGAAGAGCAAGTTGAAAGACGAGTCATAGTGGGAGACGTAGCAAGCAGATACTCCGAGGAAGCCGGTGAAAGCGTAGTTCCCTTAAAAGGAGAAGACATTCCTAAGGACTTTAGCTCCCTGCTTCACATGCTAGGCGAACGAGAGGGAGATAAAATAATTGTTGTAGGAATGGATACGCTGGAGCACTTGTACGGGCTAGACCAGCTGGCATTAGCCTTAGGGGAGATGGCTACGGCAGCTAAGCGATCCGGGATCGTTGAAATAGGACTGGTTAAGTACGGTCAAGCAGTGATAGATGCACTTAACCACCTAGCAGATACGCATATGAGGGTTGAAAACGTTGAGGGAACGGTTGTAGCCTACGGCGTTATCCCCCATACACCAGCGTTCTCCCCTCGACTTACCGACGAAAAAGGGTTAAACGTTGAGATAATACCAATAGTGTAAGAGCTCGTAACGTCTTTACGTCCTTCCTCCATTAACTGAACGTTTTCGGGTGAAAGATTTCCCAGGGGGCTGCAACCGTTCGTAGGTGTTTCCCATGCCTTTCCAAGTGTTCTATGATGGATCATGGAGAGAAAATGGTTTAGGATTTAATTTAAGAGCTTAAAAGGAGCGTGCACTTTCCTTAAGAATAGGAAGCTTAAAAAGGTGCAGGTAGAACTATAAGAAGTAAGCATGTTGGCGGGTGTGCCCGAAATGGCTAAGCGATGCTTTATGGGAGGCCCATGCTCCTAGTCTACGTGGGGGTGCTTTCTTGCGTTTAGGTGTTAAGGGGTTAGACGATGTTATCCGAGATTTCCCAGATAGCGGGCTAGTCATAATTGCAGGCGGTCCAGGTATTGGTAAGAGTGTTTTGGCTGGGCAGTTCATTTATAGGGGGGTTGTTGATTACGGCGAAAGAGGGGTTTATGTGAGTTTCTCTGAAACCAAAGCTGCCTTTTACGCTAGCATGGCGTCGCTTGGCATGGACTTTGAAAAGCTGGAGAGGGAGGGACTCTTCCACTTTCTTAATTTCTTCATTTCAAGAAAGGAGGATTTTAGCCTCTCACTCGACAGCTTGCTGGAGTCCATCTCTAAGTTTAATGCGAGAAGGGTGGTGTGCGATTCGATAAGCGTCATTTCCCCCCTGCTAAGCGAGTTCGAAACAAGAAAGCTCATCCAGGTTTTAAAGGCCTTAGTTGTCAACATGAACGCCCTCTGCGTCCTCGTATGCGAGACATCCAGCGAGGCTAAGAGCGACGAGCTCGGCTCCCTAGGCTTCGTCTCCGACGTGATCATCCTTTTAAGGTGGAGGGAGGAGGGAGCCTGGAGGGTTAAGGAGCTCGAAGTTTTAAAGGTTAGAGGCGTTCCCGTCGAGAAAGGCATCTACGAGTTCGACATAGACAGGAAGCATGGCGGCCTATGGGTTATCTCACCTCCAAAACCCGCTCTTAGAGGGGGTCGCTGGGAGAGGGTGGCGACGGGGGTTGAGTGGCTTGACGACGCTCTTCAAGGCGGATTGTATCGTGGCTCTCTAACCATGGTCAAAGGCGAGTCGGGAACAGGTAAGACGTGTCTCTGCATACACATAGCTGCTAACTCAGCTAGTAGAGGAGAAAAATGCGTTTACGTGTCTACTGAGGAGAGTGAGGACGAAGTTTACCATCTTCTCGAAGAGTTTGGTTTTAACTTGGAATCCATTAAAGGCGGCATGCGCGTCATACGCTTAATGCCTGACGAGAGCAGCCCGTCAAGGCTATACAGCTTCTTCGACTGCCTGGTGGACGAGGAGAAGCCAAGCATTCTGGTCATCGACAGCTTAACCCCGTTCAAGTATGCAATGAGCCATGAACGCTTCTACAAGTTTTTAAGGTACATGCAGTCCCTAGTTAAAGCTAACAGGTTCGTGCTGGTCGCCACATCAACCCTCTCGCTAATCGAGGAAACAGTCGAGACGGACATAATAGGCCTCTTCGACAACCTGTTCATCCTGCGGCATGCCTTAACGGACGGAGCCCCCCATAAAACACTATTTATAGTTAAAGCGAGGAGCAGCGACCACCAGAAGACACCTCTACGGTTTGAAGTAACAACTCAGGGGATAAGAACGGTTGGCGAGAGGGCGCCAATGACCGCCACATGAAACGTGAAGCTAAATGTTAGTAGAGGCGTTCAACGGAAAGATTTTTCAACTTTCCACTTAAACGCTCCTTTACGGAGGGATCTCCTTGAAGGCTATAGTTATCGACTTCAGCCTCTCTAAGGCTGCCTTAACTCTTGCAGGAGCTAAGCTGTCTAAGAGCGCATACTACGGTCCTCTCTCCATGGTCTCGTTCAGAGCAGACTACCCTGAGCCTAAGCTGCCAGGGCCAGAATGGGTAAAGGTCAGAAGTGTCCTCTCAGGGATCTGCGGGTCTGACATGCGCCTCATAACGCTTTCGGAAAGCATGTACCTCTACCCCCTAACGTCTTTCCCCCTCATCCCCGGACACGAAGTTGTCGGCGTGGTTGAAGAGGTTGGCTCAAAGGCTGAGGGCGTGGAGGAGGGGGACAGAGTAGTTTTAGACGACGTGCTGCCATGCAGAGTTAGGGGGATAAAAGACGCATGCCCGTCGTGCCGTGAGGGAAGGTACTCCCTATGCTACAACTTTGATAGAGGAGTTATTTCCCCGGGACTCTTCACCGGCTTCTGCAGGGATACTGGGGGGGCATGGGGGGAGTACTTCGTAGCACATCACTCCCAACTCTTCAAGGTCCCTGAGAACGTCAGCGACGATAAGGCAGTCTTCACCGAGCCATTTTCCGTTTCCCTTCACGCAGCATTGAAGGGGGTTTCAAGCGTTCCAGAGGATGGAACCGTGGCCGTGGTAGGGTGTGGCATGATGGGTATAGGCGTAATAACGGCACTTCGCACACTAGGGTTCAAGGGGGAGATAATAGGCGTCGACATCTACAGGTTTCAGACCGAGACAGCTAGGAGGTTTGGGGCCAGCAAAACCATCTGCCTCGAGGAGGGCGGTAAAACCATAGAGGGGGTAGCGGAGTTGACGGGTGGAAGGGTGTACTATCCTCCAAGAGATAAGCCGATGTTCGTTGGAGGAGGAGTCGACGTGGTCTTCGAGTGCGTTGGCCAAGCGCAAACCGTAGACGACTCGTTAAGGATAGCCAAGCCAGGAGGAACGGTGGTTCTCGTAGGAACAGCAGGCAAACTGAAGGAGGTCGACTGGGCTCCCATATTCTCTAAGGAGCTAACCGTTAAGGGAGTTATAGGGTTTGGGGAGGAGCGCGTGGACGGTGAATCCAGGAGGGCATTCGACCTTGCACTGGAAATGTTCTCCAGTGGAAAAGTAGACCTTTCCCCTCTGCTAACACACAAGTTCCCCCTTGAAAAATATAAGGAGGCCCTATGGACAGCTCTTAACAAGAATAAAGCTAAAGCCATTAAGATCGCTTTCACATTCTCATAGAACCACTCAGCCACTTCAAACATGCTTTTATAGCGGCTGGCGGTGTCCGCTCCACACCCCTTCCTTCATATCTTTTACAATTTTTTACAATTTTCCATTTACCTTACATTGAAGCCCTTCAAAGCCGCCCCAGGAGGGTGCTGGGAAGTAGTTAACGTGAACCTTAAAAGTTCTCCTTAAATTGCAAAGCATGCTTCATTCCGCCATGTTTATTAGAGTTTAACGTGTCTCGTTCTAGGGGGGTTATCTTGGTTAAAAGGCTTGCTGTAGTTGACCCCGAGCGCTGCGTGGGATGCCAGCTTTGCATGTTTGCCTGCACACGCAGGTTCAGCGTTGGAGGGTTCGGAAGAAGCACGATTCACGTGAAGTCCGTTGGAGGGGTTGAGCGTGGCTACGTGGTGGTGGTTTGCAGAGCATGCGATGATCCTGCACCATGTGCTAAGGTGTGCCCGACGGACGCGCTGGTCTCAAGAGGCGGAAAGGGGGTTAGGCTTATAAGGGACAGGTGCATTGGCTGCCAGAGGTGTGTTGAGGCATGCCCTATAGGGGCAGTCTTCTGGGATGACGAGATCAATAAGCCAGCCATATGCGTCTACTGCGGCTACTGCGCCGACTATTGCCCCTACAACGTTATA
>Ga0180301_10002352_pt1 | contig 14856 bp, 27 predicted proteins | sample GuaBasSediGuay16_FD_121797 | JGI IMG/M metagenome (GOLD analysis project Ga0180301, IMG submission 121797) | Subseafloor sediment microbial communities from Guaymas Basin, Gulf of California, Mexico - Guay16, Core 4569-2, 12-15 cm | ecosystem: Environmental > Aquatic > Marine > Hydrothermal...
AGTATATCAGTTTTGAATATAATCTCTCAATTTCTGTTTTCTTCTTTATTTCCTCAACTTTCTCTGTTTCCCAAGGATCACTATGATTTACACTGAGTGCGTGTAGCTGAGCTTCAAGTACTTTTATTGCCTTTTTTGCCCAATCAACCCAAGAGTCAAATTTTGTCTTGTACTTTGGTGGTTCTAAACCAAGACTATCAAGTCTCTTTTGTGTTATTACGAGTTGGACAAAGTTCATTAACTGATCTTCGACAGCATCAAACTCATCAATGATAAGAAGTTTGCTGTTATTGAACCCACTATGGTCCCCTAAATAGTTTACCTCAGAAAGATAATATGCGATGTTGAGTACAGGTAAACAAGAAAGCATAGCTTCCGTTTTAGCAACAACATACGGGCAACCTTTCTTAAACGGACAATAATTCATTTTCTCAGGTGTACATGTATCAGCACTTATTCTAGGGAATAGTTTAGGATATACTAAACATTTGTAATTAGTCCTACCTTTGATTGTTCTAGCATAGGGGAAATCAGCCAATAATTGATCTTGTAACTGCTTAGTTGTCGTTAGGTATATAGCTTGGTTTCCAGACATTCTCTGTATAGTTGCTGCTATTATTGACTTACCTGTTCCAGTAGGTGAATCAATAAGGTAAGCATATTTTTTAGATACATTTGCCGTAGCAGCTATCTCAAGCTGGTTTGGTCTATATTCCTTAAACTTTTCTGGTAATCCGTAGTCAGCTGGTACTAGCATTCTTACCTTCTTTCAACTGCTTAAAGGCAATTTGACCCTCTATCACCTTTGTTACTGGTTCTTCACATCTTGATAACAAATCCCTTACAACTGCACTATTCTTGAGGGATGAAAATACACGACCTTTTAACCAACTATCATCAAATTCAGATGCATATTCAACGAATTTGGTTAGATGAGAAGCAGCTCGATCGTAATCCCCACATCTACAAAGTTCTCTTAGATTGGACTCAAACTCTTCCATTCTTCCAGCTATTCTAATACCTGCACCTGAATCCTCAAGTATTTTGGCTAATCTTGATTCTATTCTCCAATCTTCTGAATAACCATATCGTATCTGTAATACTTGTAGACCAATGTATATACAGTCTCTTATAACGTCTGAATTAACTTGATAAGGTGAACCTTTCATCTCTCTTATTCTTACTATTGCACGGTGTAGCCATGTTGGTATTCTTGTACCTGCTGTAACAGATTCTCCTTGTTCATCGCTTGAACTCTTGAATGGCTGAGCATCTATTAAGTCATCAAGAGAAGTGACAGGCTTGATAGATTTCTCAAGTTGCCAATCTTCTTCTGTTGGTTTATGTTTTGCCATGAAGTTTCCTTATCGTATTGTCTTTTGATTGCTAGCATTTTATGTGTTTTTGCTAGCAAAAAACTTTTTTGTTTAGGACTAAACCTAATGACATATCTAATAACGAGTACTGCTAGCAATTTTTAGGAGTAAAATTTACTGCTACTATATAAACAATTATTAGTATTTATTAGATTGAATTGCCTTAACGAATAGTCTTGCATTTTTGTTTTTAACGCTAGCATTTTAGCCTTTTTTGCTAGCAGTCCTACAATCATTTATCAGATTTGATGAATGGTCTGTTTCCATACGATTTAATAAGTTTTGTGTTGAGCGAGTAATAGATAACATTACCACTAACATTGAAGAATTCTCCAATCTCATTGTATGTCATTTTTAGTATTTTCCTCATAAGAATAGCGTCATTTATCTGGCTATTTGTTAGTATACTACGCCTTCCCATATATGTCCTCATTCAGGACTTTTTCAACATCTTCTGATCTTATACGGTAACTTCCACCAGGTAGCTTTATTGCTCTAAGGGATCCTGTACTTATCCAGTTAAGTACAGTATTATGAGCAACATTAAGTATCTTAGCTACTTCAGATGGTTTAAGCATAGTCTGTGTTTCCATATCACCTCCTTAGTTAGCCTGGGTGAGTCTCACTCTCAAACACTTTCTCTCCCCACCATTTACATGTATCGTCAATTCTGTATGCGCCCTGTACTCTAACAGATTTATCTCTACCTTGTTTGTCTGCTCTAGATCCTTCAACATGCGTCAAGTATCCTTTTTTTGTCCATTTGGATAACCAAGACCTTGCTGAACTTTCTCTGATTCCAAGGTGTTTTGATAGATATTCAGGTGTTACACCTTTAGAACCACTTGCTTCTATCAGTTCGAATGCTTCTTTGTTTATGTATACTCTCATTGTTTTGCGTACTCATATGCGTTCTTGCATACTTTGCAAGTTATGTCACATATACTATATGAGCAGTCACGATCAATAAACTCACTAAGGAAATTTATCTGGTCAAGCTTTTTACAAGATATGTATGTTGAATTTGAAGGCTCTGGTGTGTTGCCTAAAGTTGAAACTGTTGGCCAGAGGTCAAGTAGATTACCATCATGTTGTTGACTCATATAGAGTTTTAATATAGGGAGTGCGACAGAGATTGGATGAGTCCTGAACGATATTTTGAAATTGTTGATATCCACAAGATCACTATATATTTGCATCCATTGGGGTAAAACCAACCTTGAATGTAGCCATTCTACTGGGTTTTCAATCCGTCTAGTGTTGCAACGATTAAACGGATAAAAGTTGAACAACTTCTCACTTCTCAAACTATCATGTGAACTAAGATTATAGCATTCACGTCTCCAAGGACATCTGTATAGACAAGCTTCATTGGCGAGTATGGTAGTATTGTAGAATACTCTTTTTATCTGTTTTATTCTGTTAAAGTCTCTGTTTATTGATGTTGATATATTGACTGCACTTGCCCCAAGTAGATCCCATCTAGCTGCTTCTTCTGGTGTCGATACTTCGGCTATTGTCGACACTTCTAGTAAGTCATTTGGAAATAGTGTATGCATAAGCTCCATAACAAGAGGAGATGCTATCGTCCATTGATGTACTCCAAGATCGTGTAGGTGTATTAAGGTTTTCTTGAGCTTATGTTCCCAAAGAGTATAGAAATCTTGTGTTGAACCTATACATGATTGGTTAAGAGTCCAGCGTATGCTAATGTTATTGGACTGTGCTTTGTTTATATAGTCTGATATAAATTGATCTGTCAGGTAAGGTAGTCTATCACCTGACCTTGCAGTTGGAGTTATACCTGCTCCTGAACCAAACAATGAAGTTATCTGTATATCATTGTGTTGGTTGTTTAATTTGATTACTTCATCAAGAAATTCGTTTGTCCAGAGGTTGCCTACATTCAGTGATATCATTCGACTCCTTTCACATAAACTAACACATATGGGTATAAATCTTCGACCTTTGATATTGACTTACCAAAAACCTCATTGAGTAGGTATGTTAATGTCACTGGGCTACATCCATATTTTGATATTTGTTCCATGTAGCTTATTGAGAAGTCTGGGGGGTATGTAGGCATATATTCTATCACTACCTTCGGCCACTTCTTGAAAGGAAGCATTACATTATATGGATCATCCAGACAATGAATGAACTCCGACATAATTATTATATCGTTTGGTTTGAGTGTATCGAGTACCTTTTGTTGTCCAGATGTTGTTTCAAGATCTGCTACAAGATCAACGAGTGACCAGTTCCTTTTGTCTATCTTCCATGTAGGAACATAATCAAGGTATGGATATAGACCGAGACTCAACCAACTATATCCACAACCGAACTCAACTACACGTTCAAACTTTTCCTCTTGTTTTATATCCCTCATTATTGGGATAATGTCTTCGAGAAGGAAATTAGTGCCATAGTAACTCAAAAACTTGAGTAAACTTGGATAATCACCTCCACACAAAAGATGCTTACTAAGTGCTGACACTGACTCAATAAGCTCTGGATCATTTGAATTATGCACCTTGCGTAAGAGGTGGTATAATAGGTCTATGTCTCCTACTGTTATCAATGTACCTCCTTTAACACATACTTGCGTATGTTCTTTCTATAGTTTAATATCTTTTTCCATGAAGTGTAGTATTTATCCATGTCTTTTACATGTTGTCGGTTGTAGTAGCCAAGATGAGGTAAACAATAGCATTCGATGTTGTACTTCTTGATTGTAGACTGTGCTTGTGCTGCTACACTGCCCATTAACAACACTCTAGAGGGATTCAAGTACTCTAGCTCTGTTCTAAGAAGGTCAAAATCAGATGAATTTGGCTGTCTTGTTGACCTTCTCTTGTCCTTTACCATATTTGTGATAGCAACATCACCAAGTAGTGTTTTTGTCTTGATGAACATATCTGTTATCATCTTTCCTGTAGGACCTGTCTCAAAAGGAATATTGTTAGTGTTGTTAGGTCCAAGACGTTCTGCAACAATAAGAACTTTCGGTCTTATTGATCCTATACAGCCAATACCTTGTGACCACATATCTTTCCACCAAGACCAGTACTTGTTTTTGCCTTGTTCGAGTATTAACAAGTCGTCTATAAAAGAGCCTGAAATAGGCCGATAGTTTGCATAATCATATTCGATGAAGGGAATGTGGTTGTGTGTGAAGAAGCTCCTATACAAGAGTAGGCAAGTATCCCAATCAGTGTAAGGTAAATATTGATCTTTTGTGTATTGTTCTGGTTTATGAGTACAGAGTACAATAGTTGGGTTTTGGATAAGGGTTAATAGGATTATGTTCTGCCATTGCTTGTCTGTGAAGGCAAAATCTCTACCTTTCAATATATGATATGGATACTCTGAGAATATCCACCTATCAGCAACACCATCCCAGAGATCTAGATTCACCAATGGGTTTAGATAATCTTCGTATGTTGACTCTTTTGTTGAATGATATTGCTTGAGTTGTAACTGGTTAGCGAGAGTAGTCTTACCACTCCCATCAGGACCTTCTAGTATTATCATTAGAGACCTTCTTTACTTCTATCGTCCCAAGAATAATCTCCTTCTTTTGCTGCCTGCCATCTTGCCACGTTTATTATCCACTTTCTCTTATATTCTTTCTCTATCTCGTCTGTAGTAAAACCGCTAAATAGAACCAGTTCAAGATAGAAGAATAGAATATCGGTGAGTTCCTCGAGTTGTTCTTCTCGTGGTTGTGGGATAGGTCTCCATGATTTGAAACCTATAGAGTTTAAGTACTCTAATGTTTCCTCAATAATACCATAACCAGCAATAACACTAGGTGTTGCTTGATCAGTTATGGTATGCCCGTGGGGAATGTACTCCAATAGCTTTTGTTGAGCATTGAGTAACCCTTCAAAATCCATTTTAACCTCTTTTTTGCTGTTTCACAGCAATTATAGTAAAAGCAACAAAATTAGTAAACCCTTCAAAAGAGGTTTAGGATAAATTTTATATGATTGAGAACTGGTTGTTTGTTATCATGTTACGTAGTTTTTGTAGTTTTAGAGTAGTCCCCACAGGTTTAGGTTCTGTTTTCTTGCGTGTGGCCTTAACCTCTTGTCTATACTGTTTAGCCGAACCCTTTGGTACCGCTATAGGATTACGCCATCTGTCACAATGTATATTGTCACAGAAAGATATATCAACAGACGTGTTCCATTCTATTGTTTTGAGTGGTTGTTTGCACAGATCGCATACCTTAATCACTGTTGTCCTCCAATTTGTTCCTTAATGATTGTAGAGTAGATAATGTGTTTGATTGTCTATGTCCATTATGTGCTCGTTCATGCTTGATAGTTTTAGGACGATTTATGACCTCTTCTTTTCTCCTCCTTACTATCTCTTCCAAGTTCGACATTGCTTTATCGTACAATGCTACTATTGGAGGTTTTATTGATAAGTGTATTCTGTTATCGAATGGTGCTTTTGACCACTCTCCAACAACAGAGCCATCTCCGGGTTTCCAGAATATCTTATCCTCTTTGTCCACTACCATACCAAAGTTATCAGTGTCACTATCCTCAAGTACAAGATGGGCTCCAGACTTGTAGCCAAGAGGTTGACCCGTTAACAAAGTTCTTACTGAACGTAACGCATCTTTTACCTCTTTTGAATTGTCAGTTATCCTTGATTCTATTATTGAATATGCTTTGTTTGGATCCATTCAATTCCTCCTTTCTCGCTGTCTAGTATATAGCACAATGTCTTCGAGTATAAAAGGTAAATTAGCGATATCAAAAACAGTTGCTATTGATATAGCTGCCATTATGACGTCGTACTCGTCTAATGCCTCCGTACACTCTACAACATTATGTATTGCTTCCTCATATGTTATCTGCTTTCCTTCAAAATACATTTCATCCTCCTTGTATGGTTACTGTAATGGTCTTTGGGTTGCCGAGTATCTCCATTGCGTCTTTTTGAACATACAGTGTTCTGATAGCTTGTTCTATATCCATGTTATCATGTTCTGTTTTCACTTCATTGAATAGCCATGTATTTTTTGTTGCTCTTGTGAACTCCATATGACATGTGATTGACTTCATTGCTATCCTCCTTTTTGTTCTTGAGTTAGTTTTTTGTCCTGTGGTTGATTACTGTGTATATCAGATTCACGCATCTTTAAATATTTGCAGTCATGGAAATCTGCTATACAGAATCCACCAAGACTGCATAAAGGTAAACAGCCTTGATCTGGATTCTTTATCAAGTACTCGCATTCGATATGCTTTTTTGGTGGATATAGTTTCATTACTTTGACCTTTGTTCTTTTATTGTGCGGATCCACATCCATACGAATATAAATGTGAGTACATAAACGTATGGTGTACTGATGCTTGTGTTCAGTATCGTGTATACTGTTGTTGCACCGAGTACAAGAGTGGCTGCTCTCATTAGATTGAGTCTCATTATACCTCCTTTCTATGTGCAATCAATGTGTTGCGGTTGTGCCATACAGGCTTATAGTCTGCATTAGTCAGCAACATCATAAGCTTGCCGTCAATATATGGATATCTGCATACATTGTTCACAAGATTGCCGAGGTGTATACTATGACCATCTTCAAGTACATGTATGTTCTCGACTTCATCAAACATGTTGCGAACCATTTGTGCAACCACTTCAGGATCAGTTCTAATCTTTTCCATGCTTTCCTCCTTTTATGTTGGTCTTGAATAGAATCTTTCTAGTTCCACCAAGATGTTATTAACCTCCGACTGTTGTGTAGAGTATTCTGTGAGCTTACTTCTCATTGATGATATTTCAACATCCTTCTCGGCTAGTATCTGCTCGAGCTCGGTAACTCTTTTCTTGAGCAGATCATTCTCTTCTTTGAGCAGTTCGTTGTCTATTGTGTAATCTTCTATCTTGCTCACTAGGTTGCTAGTAGCTTTCAAGAACTGTTTCACTGTCACAATATCACCGTTAGTGTTACTTTCACCGATAACACTCTGCCAGCCTTTTCTTGGTGGTTTTTTACAGTTTATGTGCGTCTTTAACACACCAATGAAAGCTGGATTCGTGTAATCGATTCTGGCTCCACATACTCCACACACAATATTCTTATGACCATTCTTTTCCCTATATACCAGATGTAGTTCTTTATGGTTGTCTTGCAAGTGGTGTAGTAGACCACGAGGTTTCACAGGTACCCCGCACAAAGGACAATTATCAATCCTCATTTAGATCACCTCCTTCCTTTGAATTCTCTTACACGAGTAGAAAGACCAGCAACAAATACAGATGCTGGTACATTCTTACGCTTCATAAATGTGATGTCACCATACTCTCTTGTCTTTATCGATTTCCTGACCATATCTGGATTAAGTCTAAGATTGGTGCATAATTTGTTGAAATGTTCAGATTCGAGGAATATGTCTATCTTGCCGCGAGTGGTTTTGTTTCCGAACCAGTAGTCTTGCTTGGCTTTCGCCAAAATACTCAACCCAAGACATACATAAGGTCCTTCATCCTTAACGATCATGAAATCTTTCTAGAGATCATGATAACATGATCACATGAATCAAGGTACACGAAGGACCTATTGTACATCTCTGAGGGTTCTATTGTAATGAACAGGTTTCCTGATTCATCCTTTTCAACAAAACCAGTCCAGTACGCTGGAGTGTTTGGTGTTGGTCTCGCAGCGACAAAATCACCAACCTGTATTCTGCAGTCTTGTATCTTACTCCATCGACAATATTCCTCAGGAGTTGACATTACTCCAAGTGGTGCATGTAACATAACTCCTCCTTGAGCAGATTTTATTGTTTTGAGTATCTCTTGAAGCTTTTGACTTGTAGTAAGCTCCATTTGTCTATATCTCCTTTGATAGATTACCTATCATCAACCTGCTTGTCTAAGAAGTCCTACTTACCTCCCTCTTCTTGTAGTTTTTTGTTCTCTTGGGCTACATACTCCTCAAGTTCCTTCTTTTGCTGTTCCCATGCTTGCTGTGCTTCTTTTGAGTCTTCGGGCAACTCTTCGAACCTGTCAGGGAACTTGGCGATCAATTTGTACCATGCGAAGTGGTCAGTCTCATCTGTGCCAACTTCCTCACACAGCGCCCTTCCTGTTGCTGCTTTCGAAGGGTATACTACACCTGTCTCTGTGTCTTTGATTGCTGTTCTTGTCCTTTTACCACCAAAGAGACCTTTTGGCTTCGAGGAAGTATTCTTCTTGAGCTCGTTGACTTCCTCTTCAAGCTTTTGAATAGTCTTACTCATGTCTGTTACAACATCAAGTAAGTTTATCACTACCTCTTCAAGGTTCTCCAACTTAGTCTTGGACTTTGTCTGTTCTTGTTCCTGGACAACTTGATTGTTTTCTTTCTTTGACATGATATTCTTCAGACTCAGAAGACAAGCAGGTTGACTTAGGTGAGAATATTTAATTGTTAAGGTTCGATTTATATTATTTTATTTTATTCTATCATAAATAAAATAAAATAAACAATTTATTAAAACAGTATATACTGTTTTATAATAAAATGGGGGAGAAAACTTCTATGTATAACTGGGATCCTTTTATAGCTTAGTATACAGGAGTTTAATGTTGTCAATTGCTCTTTCTATATCTGCTTGTCTTAATGCTTCATTAACATAATGCAGACCCTCAACCCATATACCAAGAATTTTAGCTTCAGGATATTCTTCCTCAACAGCATATATATAGTCTTCGTTGACTGCTTTTTCCCATGCAATTAACACTTCAGCAATACGGACTATTTCTTCTTGTGCTTCGATTTTATTTGCATGTGGTAGTAACTCAACAAGGTAATTCATAACATCTCTTAATGCATCTTTATCGGGCACAGATGGTAATTCAATCCTCTTTGGCATAGGTACTTCTATATATTCAATTTTCTGAGGCACTTTCCACCCCTCTTTCCATGACTTTGTTAAATCCAACCATGATTTTTCATCCGCAATGCCTACATTTGTAAGTGCATACAATATTCTTGATGTTTTCCTTGATGAAATTCTACCACTTGGTGTTTTCACTATCCTGCTCATATCTGCTGGCATGTTTGCAGGTTCTTCTCCTACTTTTTCTACCATACCTAAATAACGGGCAAACCTGAACCAAGTACAAAACGAGAAATAAGTCATACCACGTATTTGTTTGTTCTTTGGTCGTGTAAGGTTAAGTCTCTTGATATGTTCTTTGTATGTTGAGTGTAGGTCTGTTACAGCAGCACTTTTGACTATTTCACGCTTGCCATGTGCTTCTAGAGGAATCTGGCCCATAAGAATCTGTTTAACTAATATACCTGGACGTACGGCAGATAGCCCACGACCTTTATTTGCCATTCTGAACCCACTTTTTTAACTTATAGTTTTATATAGGTTTATGCTTAAGTAGCTTGCTTTTTGCAACTCTGCACAAGCTTTTTAGTGGAAACCTTATATAAAGTATTGCAGCTACAGATTTGCAAGATCCAAATACCTACCAACAAGACCACTGTCAATGAAGCGAGCCGCATATTCGCACTTGGTACAAAGCTTTAATCCTTTGTATTCATGTAGTTTATAATGTTCACCACACAGCTCACAGTTACCTACTTCATCTATGTTACCATATTTTCTCTTGTACATTGCTTGAATTCTGCATTCTTCACTACAGTATATTTGCCTGTTTGGTCTTGTTGTCTCAAACTCATTACCGCAGTTGGGGCATTCTTTGAAGGCTACAGTTCTATGGTAGTAATGTACAGCATAGTAGCTTTTACGACAATTGTCACTACAAAAACATTGAGTTATTCTTTTAGGAGTGTATAAACAACCACAGTTTTTACAATGTTTTGGTGGCAGTTTTATCATAATATACCCCTAAACTTCCCATAACATGTAGTCAATATTCTTCATAACAATCTTTGCACTCTTGATTGCAGATGGTGCAATCTTAATATCTTGGTAGTTGTCATTCCAGTCATAAACTATCTGATCATCAGTATATTTCCTGTTAAGACATGTTCTAGCATACTTTTTTGTTGAATCGGGTATACCTCTAATATCTACAGTCAACTCGATGAGTGCACCTCTTTTGTCATGTTTGAATTTATCAGGTAAGTTAAGTAGATCAGAATAAGATGAATACTTAGGATAGAGTTCACTGTTTTTCATTGCTTCCATATACATTACTTCGCCAATATCATCTTCAGCTGTGTTCTTATATTCGGGGAGCTTTTTCCTTCTGTTTATCTCTTTTACCCACCTAGCCTTTTCATTCAAGTCACTGAGTACTTCTCCTAGTTTTGTACTTGCCCATCTTACTGCTATTGGAGCAGGTGCAGTCGATAATTTTTGGACAACTTCGTGTTTTCGAAGAGCGTATTTCTTGAATTGAATCCACGGTATTCCATATAGTTTAGCAACCTCAATTGCCATATCTTCTACATTATATGGAACATAAGGTCCTTTAGCTACAAGAAACTCAGCAAACACTTGAGGAGCACCGTGATAGAGTTTTACTGTACCAGAGGTGTCATACCCGATATGTTTTATGTCATCGAGTGTATGTTTGAAATGTTCAAACGCGTATGATGATACCTCATATTCAGTTTTGCCAGCCATATCGGCTACATGTGGTGAATATGTAGCAATGGCAACCGTTTCAGCAAGTGGTGTAATCATCTTTGCAATGAACGAGAGAACTGACATCCGAAGTGCTGTATTAAGAGCTTCAGTTGTGTTCATTTATATGCCTCTAGGTATGTTGCTGGGTATAGATAACATATTCTCAGCTAATGTGTTATTGCTCCTGTCCATAATCCTCTAAAACTTCTGGAAATAGCCTCTCTGTCTCTTCAAAACTAGGACCTGATATTGTCCACAATACAACCATAAATAGATCTTTGTCAGATACAGATACAGGTATAACTTCAACATCTTCTGGTGCTAGTGTCCAAAATACCATTTTATCTCTAAATTTTGATAATGGATAGAACATCTCCTTACGCCAACTGCCTACTAAATGTACAAGATATATATCTGTATTATAGCCAGTGAATGCACTGTATCCAGCGAGTTTTACAGGTATAGGTGCATTTGGATAACGTTCTAACAAGTTCGTTATAGGAGTAGTTGAACCAGAGTAATATATATCCAAAGAGAACTCTTTTAGTATACTATCTAGTGCTGCTTGTTCTGATTCCCCAACAGGTAGGTATGTAATATGATTTGATTTTATTACAGGAGGAATACTACTCACAAACTGGTCTCTATTGGACAAGTCTGAGTACACAAGAATAAAACTATTCAGAAATCTATTTGCATATTCACTTCCTACATTAAGCCAACTAAACGAAAATTTATTGAAGTCTAAAAGAGGCCAAGACTTCACTTGCTCTCGCCAACCTGGGGATGTAACAAGAGTACTTAAATTCCAATTACCTTGAATACTTAGAAGCACTATCTGTGCAGATCCCCATTTATATGCTTCAAAGTTCGATACTTCATACTTTCCTGTCATGACTGGCGGCATAGTCACAGCTTGTATAAAAGCTTGGACTGATTTCGATGCATCTGGTGTTAATGTTTTAGCATGCCTGAAAGCCATACATTCTTCTCCCCCATATACACCTGCAGCATGTAACATATCATTAAACATGAATTTTGCAATGAAGAATTTCATCATACCAGTTAAAGCTTCCTCAATCATTCCATACTCCTCTACAGTTTATTTATTCGTTTTTCTCATTTTTAATTCTTTAATTTCCTTACACTCAACTAAGTCTTTGTGGGTCATTATATCTAATAGTCCATACAATTCACGTAAACTAAAAGGCTCAAATCCTTCGTTTTTCCACAAAGACCATATATCATATAGAGTAATACCACTCATAGGAGCATCCCACTCACGAGTTCCTCTGAGCTTGTAAAGTATTTCCATCACATCTGAACCAAATGGAGTTACGCTGAGTTCTTCCCCTCTACATACAACTAAACCTAACTCAATAGCCTTTGCAAGCATTGGGTCTGAACGTATTTTTATTCCTTGTTCTGTTTCTATTTCTGATATACTCTTGTAAAATCTATCTCTGTCTGAAGCATCAGATGCATAGAAACCCATCTCATAGGATATATAAACAGGAAACATAGCATCAAGCATTTTAGAGCCAAGCTCTGACAGTTTGTAATGCTTAACATATATGTATTCTAGAGGACCAAACTCTTCCCCATACATTCCAAATGCATGTGGCATATCATTAGTCATAAACTTTACCAACAGCAATTTAAGCATGCTGTTGAGGGCTTGTTCAATCATTTACATTTACTCCTTACATATTGTACCAATTACGTTCTTCTTCCCTTATAGCATTGGCTATCTCTTCAAACTTCCTATCACACTCATATCTATCTGTTCCTGTTAATGCTGGTCCTGACCATGTAGCTCTGAGTTTCTTATTCCAACCCTCTATAAATTCATACAATTTAATATTACATGTAGTCATTGTTCTTGTCATAACAAGACTATAATGGGCAAAGTTTTTAGTCATTTTATATGGAGCAAGTGGACGTTTTCTATGAGGTTCTGGTTGTGGAGGAAACCAGTGAAACTCATATGGTTTCATTGCTGTACGGTTTATTATTTTATAGGTAGCAGGACTAGTTTTTGCCATAACTTGCTCCTATAGTTGACTACCACCACTGTGTGCCTGCAAACCCAGCTCCATACATTGGATATGTTTCAGCTCCAGGACCTTCGTTAATTATCATTCTAGTTCTACCATTACTACTAGTGATAACAATTGCAGTAGTCATTTCTGGCACAAACACACTGAAATCCCTAATTTCATTTGCTGGATTTAGACCACGATCTATAACTGGCTTAAAGTCTGCACCATCGATAGCGATAAAGTAGAATGTTTCTGATAACTCTGGCCAGTTAAAGGTCTCAACAGTTATCCTCGGTTTTTCTGTTGTTTTGCGCATGAGTGTTGGTGTATTGGTTGCTTCCACCATTGCACTCTTTACACGCTGGGACCCAAACAACAGTTTATTGATTATGGCCATTGTATTCCCTCCTTTTAGTTTAATTACCATTCAGGTATTTTTTCTTTCAAATCAAAGGTCTTAAACCTACCATATATATTCATTGTAGTTGCTATGTTAACGTGACCAAGATGCTGTTGTACAACATACATATCAGCACCTTCTTTCAACATGTGTATTGCGCGGGAGTGCCTAAGCACATGAGGTGTTAATTTCATACCGTGCTTATTCCCAAGCGTTTTGAGTAATATCCATACCTTTGTGTAACTTAATCCTTCAAAAAGTTTACCACTAGTTCGGTTACCTTTCCATTGCAGCAGTTCATCCATTGCCATTCTCGATATGTTGACACTATCCTTTTTACCACCTTTACGTACAACAGAGATAATAAGGTTATCTGTGTCTAAATCTTCAATCATTAAGTTCAGTAACTCTGATACTCTTATAGCTGTATCAAACAGCACTACTATCAATGTTCTTGTTATACCATAAGACGAATCAATAAGTTCATTCACCTGCTCAATAGATAAGTATTTTGGATCTGATAGTCTTATTGTAGGACAATCAAGTTCAATACTCTCGCCCATCCATTTGAAATACCTCAAGATAGCATGTGCTCTTGTGCTAATAGTACTTGGTGATTTACCTTGCTTGATGAGTTTGTTTATATATGCTTGAGCATTGTATTTTGATGGGCTTTGGTCTGAGATATGGTCAAGATATTTACTCACACAATACAGGTACAGCTCTTTCGTACTACTGCTAGCATGACTAGTCAGATAGTCCTCAAAAGTATACTCTAATTGTTCAGCCAGCTTTTCAACCATCCTAATTCTATTATACTGTTTTATGCATTAAAAGTAAATATATCCTTGCATAAAACTACTGTTTTAGTCCTATTGCATCATAAACAATTTTAGTAAAGGTATAGAATATGACAGCACCAATCATACTGTTGACTACATTAGATATTATCGATTGTAACTCGGCACCTGTAACAGTACTATCATCACTCAATGCGTTAATATATTGTTGACCAACTCTTATTGGCAAAAGTGGACTTATGTTCATATCTCATACCTTGTTTTACTAAGAACGGAGTTACAACAAGCATCTATTGCATCTATCTTGACCTCATTTGCATTTATTTCAGCTATAATCTCGTCCTTGTCTGAAGTCGCTTCAGCTCTGGTTGGTGGATCATAATCTGCAAGTGCCGTGTCTGCCTCAGCGTTAATCGCATCTCTGTCTATTCTGGTGTCCTCATAAATAGTTCCACCCCAACCACCAGAGACATTATCATCGATTGTCCACAGCCCGTGAATGTCCAGAATGTCAGTCGCAGTTGCTGTGTTGCAATTGCTGTTGAATTTGAATTCACCTTGCCCAGTAACTACGACCTTATGATTAGCTGAAGCGTTCCCGAAGTTTCTGAACTCAATATCTCC
>Ga0180301_10002353_pt1 | contig 14843 bp, 16 predicted proteins | sample GuaBasSediGuay16_FD_121797 | JGI IMG/M metagenome (GOLD analysis project Ga0180301, IMG submission 121797) | Subseafloor sediment microbial communities from Guaymas Basin, Gulf of California, Mexico - Guay16, Core 4569-2, 12-15 cm | ecosystem: Environmental > Aquatic > Marine > Hydrothermal...
AAAACAAGTCTAAGCTCCTTTAATTACAACAAAGAATGGAACGTATGGGTAGGAATATTAAAGTCGATTAAACAGTAATCTCTTCAATAGAATCAAAGGATTTAACTAGAAATACTTTCAGTTTATTTAGCTTCAAAAACTGCTTAAGCTCTATGTAAAATCTCTTTTCTTCACTTTCTTTAATTAAAGCCCCTGCAGCTACCGCGTGTCCTCCACCTCCCATTTTCTTAGCTATTACTGAGCAGTCGTACTTTCCTTTAGACCCGAAGTGGAGCTTAAGTCGACCTCTTTTCTCGGGGACTATTATGCATGTAAACATCGCTCCTCTTTTCTCAAGCTCTATTGATAGAGCCCTGCCGTGAATATCTAGCTTACTGCATATTCTCACAACCATTACTAGCTCGACGCGAATCCTATCAGCCAACTTAATGGTGTTTTCTCTCGTTTCTCTATGTCTCTCAATCCATTTCCTTACTTCACTTAACTTCAGTACTTCAAGACCCTGTTTAGCCAAGTTTTTAACTAAAAATATTTTCCCCCGATAGTCTGATCCCTTAACTGCATCATTTAGATCCCATGCTTCTTGAGAAACAATATTTGCTGTGTCTGCTTCAACAGCTATTTCGACAAGCTTTTTTACTAAAGGGTTTTCCTCAAGACCCATTGCCTTAGCCATTAAGACAGCTGCAGCAGGAGCCTCTGGGTCGTGGTAAACTATTTTCGCTCTAGGAATATTCGACTTATGGTGATCAACATAGACAACTGTTTTAGGAGGACACGGCAAGTCTGCGACAATATCCCATTTCACATACTTCATCCACCCGACTTTAAGGGGATAGTGTTCTAGCTCTCTAGGCCTCGCTAAAACTACTACAGCATCAGGGTGCTTAATGTAAGCTATAGTCGCCGAAACTATGCCGTCGACATCTTCCTCATGCGAAAGAATAAGAGGTTTTCGAAACAGCTTAGCGTAAATAACATCAATTAGCCTCACATGGTTTAAAAGAAGAGAAATATAAAAATTAAACTGAGAAAAATTTATGTTAAATTTTATTCTTTAATTACCTCTCTTCCCTGGTCAGTAATGATATATTTGCCTTTCTCTGGTCTCTCAACGTATCCTGCTCTTACTAGAGCTCTCATTTTGCCTATTACGCTCTTAACTGGTACGCCAGATTTCTCTGCGATCTGCTTACAGGTTGCTGGCTCAGTGAATTCTGCAAGAGCTTTTAAGATTTTAATACCCTTTTCATCTAATACCTGAGATTTTGCACACACCATCAATAAGTACTTTAAAACTCTAGGATTTAAATCTATCGTTTATTCTCATGTAGAGATATTTATATTAATCATCAATAACAGAGATATATCCTTTTGAAATTTCATTACACCATAGTTTAATGGGAAATGCAGATAAATACTCTTATTTTTCAGGCGGTTAAACCTTTATCCTGTTTCCCGCCGATACCTTGTGTTTAGCAGATTAGAGGCTGCGGCTGAACTTATAGCTAAATCGCGCTACACAGTAGTCTTTACTGGAGCAGGAATCTCCGCTGAGAGCGGTATACCAGTGTTCCGCGGCAAAAACGGTCTCTGGCGCAAGTACCGCGCAGAAGAACTCGCTACACCTCAGGCTTTCACAAGAAACCCTAGCTTAGTATGGGAATGGTATAAGTGGCGCATGAGTATTGTTTTTCGCGCAAAACCTAATCCAGCTCATTTAGCTATAGCCGAGTTAGAGAAAAGGGGCTTAGTAAAGGCAGTTATTACTCAAAATGTTGACGGCTTGCACCAGGCAGCGGGTTCTTGCACAGTCATTGAGCTCCACGGAAACCTTCGTAGAGCTAGGTGCACTAACTGCAACTTTAAGCAGGAATTCAAAGACGTCCCCCGCGACCCTCTGCCTAAGTGCCCTAAGTGCGGGAGTTTACTGAGACCTGACGTTGTCTGGTTCGGTGAACCTCTGCCTGAAGACGCTTGGAGAAATGCTGTACACCACGTACTGCTGTGTGACTGCATGATTATTGTGGGTACTAGTGGTGTAGTCTATCCAGCCGCCTATTTACCTTACTTAGCTAAAGAGCACGGGGCTTCGCTAATAGAGGTTAATGTAAGGGAGTCTGCTTTAACTCCTATAGTGGATGTATTTTTAGAAGGAAAAGCTGGCGAGATACTGCCGACTTTAGCTGAAGCTGTGTTAAAAAAGTACTTAATTTTAAATAATTAGGTAATATTTAGTGGACTAATGGATGAACTCTTTGAGCGTAAAGACGAACACATTAAAATTGCCGTAGAGAAGAACGTAGAGCTTGTTGGCGAAAGTCTCTTGGATGACGTATATTTAATCCACTACGCTTGCTCAGAAGTAGCTCCAAGCGAAGTAGACTTATCTACACTATTTTTAGGTCGGCGCTTTAGAGCTCCAATAGTAATTGAAGCCTTAACTGGAGGAACTCCTCTTGGGAAGAAAATCAACGCTATTTTAGCCGATGTAGCCGAAGAGTACGGTGTACCTATTGGTGTTGGCAGCCAGCGAATAGCTATAGAGAAAAGCGAGCTAGAAGACTCCTTTAAAGTAGTTCGCGAAAAAGCACCTAGCGCTTTTATTATCGCAAATATTGGTGCTGCTCAATTGGCTGGCGAAAAAGGCTTCGAGTATGCTTTTAGAGCAGTAGAAATGCTGGACGCCGATGCTCTAGCAGTGCACTTGAATTTACTTCACGAGCTTATTCAAGTTAAAGGAGACTCTAGCTTCAAGGGGCTGCTGGGCAAAATTAAGGTCTTGTCTAAAGAGCTGGGAGTCCCTATTATAGCTAAAGAAGTAGGCTACGGTATAAGCAGAGAAGCAGCACTAGCTTTAAGCGAGGCAGGTGTAAGCGCTATTGATGTAGCGGGCAAGGGAGGTACCTGCTGGAATATAATAGAGTCTATTAGAGCCGAAAAGAGAGGAAACATTCTGAAGAAAAGGCTCGCCGAGTGCTTTAAGGAATGGGGTATGCCTACAGCTATATCGATTTTAGAGATTAGAAGCGTGCTTCCGAAAATTCCTTTAATAGGCTCTGGAGGAGTAAGGTCTGGCTTAGATGTAGCGAAAGTACTTGCTCTTGGAGCAGATTTAGGCGGAATGGCTCTACCGTTTCTCAAGCATGCTTACAGCGGAGGCCTTGAAGCTGTTAAAAATTACTTGGAAATAGTTCTCCTCGAGCTGAGAATAGCTATAGCTTTAACTGGATGCCGCAGTATTAGAGAATTTAGGGAAAAAGAAGTATATGTTGTTTCCGACCGTATTTTAAGCTGGCTTAAACAGCGTGGAATTAGTCTTTAATAGTGACATGAAACCTGCAGTATTTATCTCCCTTCGCTATACACTCTATCTCCTTTGCCTCAACTTTGTCTATGTTTGATACTCCGCAAATAGCCGCAAACCATCCCGCTACCATTCCACGCATGAAATGGCTAGCCGGCCTGCCTTGATTCAAGTATAGTTCGCATTCAAAGTTTCTGTGTACGATACACTCCATTATCCTTTTCTTTAAATCAAGCACTGCTACCTCTACTAAGCCATAGCCTGCTACAGTACAAGTAGCTGAAGCTATTTTTAAAGCTTTATTTATGTCGCCCCCCGCTATTTTCAAATGATTTTGGTACATCTTCTGCCCTACCTGAAATCCCATGAAATACAACAAAACAGAGTACTCTTCACCTATTTTATCTTTAATGTCCTTAAATAAAGCCGTGTAGACAGGTTCTCTCAATATAAGAGCTCTCTCGTTAGCTATCATCGGCGGAAAAGAGTACTGGTCTACTATTACTCCGCTAGCTAGTTGATCTACTACTTTTACATCTTTAACGTAGTCTATTTTCTTAAGCTCTGCTACAACATCGTTTATATCTATTTCTCTGTTAGTTAAATCAACGAATATTATTGTAGAGGCTCCCTTTTCATGAATCGAAGTCCTCAGAAAAACTATAGGTATTTTTCGACTTGAAAATACTTTAGTTGCTTTCTCAAGTAGACCTACGGCTTTTACCGCCTCAGCTGAAAAACTATGTGAAAACCTTTAAGCTTGTGTTCTGGTAGAACAAAGAATCCTCCTACGGGGTAGCAGTAGGTTTCTCTTTGCTCCTCCATACGTATAGTATTGTTAAAAAGAGAAGAATATATTTTTCGAGTGTAGGAGGCACTTCAATAGAATAGAAATGCTACTTTAAGCTGTTTAAAGCCTTCAACGCCTCTTCAACAAGCTTTTCGGCGCACCCTCTTTTTAAAATAGTTACAGGGAACTTTGCTTCATAGCCTCCTTTATCGTATTCTTCTGCTGGAGGAACGTAGCCTAAGTAATCATTTGTGTAAGCGACTACAATTGTATTAGGGAATGGCGACTTCGATTTAAGTTCTAGCCCTATTTTAACGAGAACTTCTCCTGGCAAGAAGACTAGTGCAGTAGACTTAGACAGCTTTAGTGCGTAGACTCTGGCAGAAAGTTTTCCTCCAGTGCCGTATATTTTGGCCATGTAGAGTATTCTTTCTGCCTCAAATAGCTCAAAACAGAGTTTTGCTTCAGCTTCTCTGTCTCCCTTCTTTCTTGCTTCCTCAAGTTTCTCTCTAAGCTCAGATGCCTTTCTCTCAGTTTCCTTTAAGTCAGGGAACTCGGACATATCCAAGTCTACTTTAATAGAGACATAGTCGAAGCAGGGTTCTTCTCTAGCAGCAGCAAGTATTCTTCTAGCTGCTTCATAGGCTAGTATTTTTCCTAGTTTTTCTACGTCTTCAAAAGACCCTATTCTCTTATACACTTCGCCTGGAGCAGAGCCTATAACAGGATTTATGTCTCCACAGCATCCTTGGAGAAAAACAGCGTTTTGGCAGAAAATATGCTCTAAGTTCCTTACAAGGGCTCCAGGGTAATCCGCACTTATAAGTAGATTGCTCGGCCCTAAGACAACTGCATGTGCAGTGACGTTTACAATGAATACGCTTTTGGGAGAAGCTTCTAGTTTAACTACATGGAGACGCGGATCAACAGGTCCTTTCTCGGGGTCTCTTCGGTTAACTACTTGGTCTTGTACGTCTCCTATAGCCCAGTCTACTCCACTAACATCATTTTCATCGAGAATAGCCGCTTTAATGCAGCCAGCAATTTTTTCAGACAAGTCTTTGATAACCTTGTCTGTAAGAACAGGACCTGAATGAGTATGAGAGGCAGTCATAGCTAAGTTTTCTTCACTTAGGCCCGTGTCTTTTATCTTATCTAATACTTTCCTGTAAAGAGGTCTATTAACTCCAATAAGATCATGTGAAACTAAAGCAAAAACTTTCTCTCCTTCCTTAAATACTGTACAGCGAGCATAGAGCTCGTCGTGGACTCCTTTAGAAACATCTTTTCGAGCAGCATAGCCAGCCATAAAGACTCCGATGGGAGGAGTTATTACTACTTTATGGAAACCTATTTTCACGATTCTTCACCGCCTTCTCGGTATTTAATAATTGTGATAAAATATTTATCAACAAAATACTCTACGACAGTAATTAAGGTGTTCTACTCCAAGTCTTCAGTAGTAGAAAACTTATAAAACTGTGTTATATAAAGCATTAATTCTATTAGATAGGAGTACTAACCAAAGCTCTGACAGTATGCGTCTTAAATAGTCATAAGTTACTTTTTACAACAATTTTTTGCAAGACTTCTAACAAGTATTTCAAAAAATTCTTTTCCCAGTACAGTTGAAAGCGCCTCTTTGAAAGTATTATAGTCCTTAAATATTTCATCAATATTATTTATATTGAGTTTAACTTTCAAGTGAAAAAGAATAACATGCTTTAATTCAGGGTCATTCTCAAGCATCTGCAGAAACTTCTCTTTTATTTTAATAAAATTCTGTGAAGCCTCAGTCATTGCTATCACCCAGCCGTAAAAGACTATTAAGAGAGAACAAGCTTTACATAGGCAGAAGACATGTGCAATATGAAATATATGCATACACTTCTACACTTTACACTAGATATATTAAATTTTTGCTTATGTTCCTCTTACTCGCCATAAATTGGAACAAATACAAATTCCTAAGCATAGTACAAATAATAAACTTCTACTAGTTGATATTGACTTAAAAAGAAACAAGCGCTTTTAAAATAGCTTCGCCTACTTCGCGTTCAAGCTTCTTCTTCTCACTAGTTTCTAGTACTTCTCCTCTCAGAAGATCATTTACAACTATTAAAGCAGACGCTGAACGAAAACCTCTGAGCCTCGCTAAAGTAAAGAGAAGAGCACACTCCATTTCAACAGCAATAATTCCTATTTTTCTCCACTTAGTAATGTAGTCTTCTTCCGCGTGAAAAGCATCACTTGACCCAATAATTCCTCTCTTAAAACTTATTTTCTTTTCTTCTAGTTCTTCACATATGGCTTCAGTTAACTTAAAGTCTGGCACGGCTGGAAAACAGGCGTCGCCAATGTACATTCCTATAGTGCCTCCAGGCAAATAAGCTGCTCCCTCAGCTACAACAACACTACCTACTTTCAAATCATCATGAAAGCTTCCACAGGACCCAAGTCTGACAATAGTTTTTGCCCCAAGCATTAAGAGCTCTTCAAAAACAATAGCAGCCGAAGGAGCTCCTATACCGTGAGTAGCTACAGTAACTTCTACTCCCTCGTAGCGTCCCGTATAAGTCAGAAAACCTCTATTTTCGTTAACTAGCTTAGCGTCTTCTAGAAGCTCAGCTAGCACCAGGACTCTACCTGGGTCTCCGCAGCACACGACTTTTTTAGCAATATCTCCGGGTTTAGCTAGAATATGAAATGGCTTTGATGTACAGACATGCTTTATCTCCATCATATGACTTACTGATAAAGCAGAATTAATTAGTTTAAGCTGTCATAGCGCTCGAATACATACTTAGTAAGTTTTATTTCATGTGTATAGAGTAGTAGAAATGTGAGTCTTGTAGATAAACTAAGACTTCTCGAAGCAGTAGTAAGAACTCCTAGATACTTCTTAGCAGGTTATACAGGCGGGAAATTAATTTACTTATCTACAGTAGAAGGAGCTACCGACATATGGGCTCTAGACCTTTCAACTAAACATAGAAGGAGGCTGACTGAAGGAGGAATAGCCGCTATAGCTAAACCTTCTGAAAAAACTCCTCTTGCAATATATACGCGCGACGTAACTAAAGGAGAAGAACAGCACCAAGTTTTTGCAGTACACGTCGACAAGGAAGAGAAGAAACTCTTGTTTGATGCCCCTCCCATGAGGATTTTCGGTATAGCTTTTAATGGAGAAAGAGTAGCGTTTACTGGTGCCACACGCGCCGAAATGGGGCTTTACTTAGGAGACATTAGTGGGAGCTACGAGAAATTAGTAAAACTAGAGTCTCTGGCTATAGTGACAGACGTCAACGAAGAATACATTGTTGGCTACGGCACATTCGCTAAGAACCCTAAGTCAATGGAACTATTTATTTACAGTCTAGAGGAAAACAGGCTTAAAGTATATACGCCCAAGGAAGGCAGTATAAACAAGTCTCCTCGCCTCAATAAGTCGAAAATACTCTTCGAGACAAATGCTTTCGGAGGCAATAAGCTAGCAGTCTACGACATCGAGTCCGACGAGCTGACAAGACCAGAATTCACATACAGCGACTATGCTGAATACTCTCCAACAGAAAACTCTGTTTTCGACTGGACGAAAGACGGCAAAATATGGGTCATCGGCGATAAAAATGGTAGAACAAGAGTATTCATCGATGGCCAAAAAGTGCCCTTACCCGAGGGAACTACTACAAATATCACTATAGTAGGAGACAAAGTCTATGCCTCACATTCTTCACTCACTAAGCCATATCAAATATATGAAGTAGACTTGAAGACAAATAAGGTTAAAGTACTGATTGAAAACGATCTCCCTCCTGAAGTAGAGAAAAAGCTAGGAGAAGTACTCTTCATTAATTACAAGTCGTTCGACGGCCTAGAAATACCAGCATACGTAGTTAAATCAAAAGCAGCGCCCGAGCCAGGGCCGACGATAATATATGTTCACGGAGGCCCCTGGTCGCAGGTAGCCGACTTATGGAATACTATGATCGCGTCACTGGTAGTATGTGGCTACCATGTAGTAGCACCTAACTTCAGGGGCTCAACAGGCTACGGCGAAGATTTCAGAATACTAGATATCGGAGACCCTGGCGGCGGAGATCTTCAAGACGTAATCTACGCTAGAAAATGGGCTTTAGAGAACAAACTAGCCTCGAAGGTAGCGATAATGGGCTATAGCTATGGCGGCTACATGACTTTCTTGGCTACAGCTAAGCACCCAGAGCTGTGGACATGTGGTGTAGCGGGGGCAGGTATAACGGACTGGGAAGAACTCTATGAGCTGAGCGACGCGCTCTTCAAACAGTTCATCAATATTCTCTTCGCAGGACACAGAGACTTATGGAAAGACAGGTCACCGGCAACATATGTGGACCAAGCTAAGACACCTATTTGCATAATCCACCCACAAAACGATACAAGAACCCCACTTAAACCTGTATTAAAGTACGTGCAGAGACTGCTCGAAAATAAGGTAACATTCGAAGTTCATGTAGTGCCGGATATAGGCCACGCTATAAATAAGCTAGAAGACATGCTAAAAATACTACTACCCGCAATACTCTTCCTCGAAAAATATCTCAAAAAAGAATAGCGAGCTCTTAGCAACATTAAGTACTCTTGAATATTAAATTCTTTATCAACATAATACAAAAATATAAGTTAAAATTTCCTGACATTATATCTGTCTGACATCTTTTTGGAGATTCAATTTAATTCAAAAAATCTTAGACAAATATTTTTGTTATCATTCAAAATATACTTAAAATATGAAATAATTTGTTGCATTAACATGCTCTATTCATATTATTTACGAAGTATTGCTCTTAAGTAAAATACTTGATTTAATTTTAAAAATCAAATCTGAGCAACTATTTTCATACACTACACTTCTTGACTATAGCCATATTGTATAATATTCCTAGTAAACTTTAAAAATAACGTAATAATATTGGCGTAATCTTTTTATATCCAACTGAACTAATAATTATAGAAAAGGGAAAAATATGGCAGATCCCCTATTGCTAGCTAAACTTAGGATGAGTCTAAGAAGAAGTCATATAAGGAGGAAAATTTTAGAATATCTATTAGCTAAATATCCTGAATATGCATATATATGAAATATCAAGGAAAATAAATATAAAACCTGATTATATTAAAGAAGCTTTGGAAGGAGGAAAATACTTCAGTAAAGATCTCTCACTTACTGCATTAAATGTAGTAGAGAAAAAGAAAGTTGGAAAAATACTAGTCTATAGAGTAAATCCTACTCTTATTAAGGCATTAAAAGAAGAGGTTAATGAACTATGAAAAGGACTGTAGTCTCTGTAAGAGGTATTTCAAAGTCATACAAAATTATGATAGAAAGAAAAGAGGTAATTAGGAAAGTTTTAGATAATATATTTTTTGATGTAGAAGAAGGAGAGGTTGTGGGCATATTAGGTCCTAATGGAGCTGGTAAAACTACGCTATTTAAGATCATAAGTGGAGTCTTAAAACCTGATGAAAATGATGTATTTGTATATGGCTACAGTGTTGTAAAAGAGCCCGAAATAGTTAAAAAGTACGTTACCATGATTGGAGGACAAGGCGGCATAGGATTATTTCTTCATTTAAATATAATTGATAATCTTAAATTTTTTGCAAAACTATACGGTATTCCTTCTAATTTGGCTAAAATTAGAATTAAAGAAGCATTAAAGGTACTGAACTTGGAAGAATATAGTGAATTACCTGTACTTTATTTATCTAGTGGCTTAAGACAAAGAACACTATTAGCTAAGGCACTTGTAGTGCGATCTCCAATACTCATATTTGACGAACCTACTTTAGGGGTAGATCCCATAGTAGCAAATCAAATAAGAGAATTTATACGAAATTACTTGTCTTCCGAAGAAAAAGTAACTATTTTATTCTCTTCCCATTATCCAGAAGAAATAGAGTTACTGTGTGATAGAGTAATTATTCTTCATAATGGCAAAGTAATATTCTCTGAATACATTCAAAATATAGTAGCAAAAACAAATACAATAAACGTTACAATAGAACTAGCTAAAGAAAACAATATTTCTTGGAGTACGTTATTAGCCAGTATTAAAGAAAGAGGAGTAGAAAATATTATAGTAAATTCAAATAAAAGTATAACAATAACAATTAAATACAGAGTATTTGATAAGGTAATTAAAGAGATTGTAAACACAATTGAAAAGACTTTTAAGTTAAAAATACGTAGTATTAAGGTAAATAAACCTTCTTTAAGAGATATATATTTAAAATTATTAGAAAGTGATAAAAATGATAAAAATTATTAGAACAAGTTTACTGTTAATAAGGATTGATTTTCTTATACAAAGAAAATATAAATTAGAACTAATAACGAGTATTTTATCAAAAATGAGCATCTACATAATCTTCTTACTATTGGCTATTTTTACCGATTACTATACTGGTATGAAATTTTTCTATAGTAAGTTTATCTTAACTGGTATAGTAGTTGATAGTATTCTTTCTTCAGCACTATATACTCCGTCTCTCGTATTTATTCAGGAATATAAAACAGGAAGACTAGACTTAAAAATGATTCTTCCTCTGAGCATTAAAGAGCTTATATATGCTCTTACACTGAAAGGTATGCTTTGGAGTGTCGTAGAAAACTCTATTTTTATAGTTTGTTGGTTTTACTTTCTTATATATACTCTTGAGAAAAATGTAGTCTTATCACTTCACTTTATTATAGTGACTATTTTAGCTTTATATTCTTGTTTAGAACTAGGCTTTTTATGTTTAGGCATTACCCTTAGTCTAGAAATTAGAGGTTTTAATCCTATGGTATTACTTATCAGAACATTCTTTGTAATAGTTTCAGGAATATACTTCCCGTTAGAAATTTTACCAACATATCTTCGAGTATTTTCTTTAATTTCGCCATACTATTACTTGGCAAATATCATAAGAGGAATAAAGATGAATGTAAGCCACTTAATGATTATGATAATAACGGCTATTCTCTATGCAATAATTGGTTCTTTTTCACTAAATACTGGTATAAAGAATATGATTCGTAAAGGGCTGTGGCAGAGGTGGTTGTGATTAGAAGAAAAGTTATAGAAGTTTATAATATTTCAAAGAAATTTAGAAAAAGCCCAAAATTAGAGCCCTCTGTTATCTTAGGAAGAGGACATTGGATCGTAGCTCTAATAAATGCTATCAAGGAAAAGAACTATGAGTATGTAACTGTATTAAACAAGGTATCATTAACTGCGCATGAAAATGAAATTTTAGGAATAGTAGGTCCTAATGGAGCTGGCAAAACTACATTATTTAAAATACTATCTGGCATGCTCTTTCCCGATGAAGGTTATGGAAATATATTGGGGCTAGACCTAGTAAAAGATTTTCAAGAAATTAAAAGAGTAGTTAATATTATAGGTACATGTGAATGGCTAACATTTTATGAAGATTTAAGTGTAAAAGAAAATTTAGAATTTATTCAAAAAATATATACTTTCTCTGGAATAAAGCCCATAAGAGATGTGGATAGCGTTCTAGAAATACTTAATCTAAAAGAAAGAATTAGTGAAAAAGTCAGAAAACTATCTTCTGGCATGAGACAAAAATTGGCGCTCGCTAAGTGCTTAATAATATATACACCTGTTATACTGCTAGATGAGCCTTTTAGAGGACTAGATATTCTATCTGTAAAAGAGTTAAAAGAAATAATAAAAAATACTTTAAGTAAGGAAGATAATGAAACTATATTAATAAGTTCGCATAAGTTAAGCTATATAGAAGATCTCTGTGAAAGAATACTTATAATGAATAAAGGAAGAATAATATCATCAATTAGTGTTGAAAAAATAAAAGAATTTTCAAAAAAGTTTATGGTTGTAGAGCTAGAAGTATACGGTATTTATAGCGAAATTTTAAATAAGCTTAAAAAGATTTTTGGGCAAAGCATTGTATATGTTTTTTCTTTTAAATATCCATACACAAGAATTGTTTTTAGAGTCCTACTGGCTAGAAAAGAATATAGTATTTCAGAACTCTTAGATAAATTATCCAAGTATAATATCCGCTATCTGTATATTGAAGTTGAAGACCCTGTTCTTGAAGACTATTTTACCTATTTGATCAAAACAGGAATAGGTGAGGAGGAATATGAGGATTATAGAGAGAGTTTTAGTCTTTCTGAAAATTGATTTCCAAAATTGGATTTACACGTTAAGCTCATTAGTAACAATATGCATAGAAGTATTAATCGATAACATTATATTTTTGCTTATACTCCTTAGCTATAAAAATGTTTTATCAATGTATATAGAAAACTATACAAATTATGTGCTTATTGGTCTTTTAGTATACGACATATTAATGACGATTGAAAAAGCTCTTTATAGTGCTCTGCAGAGAGGGTACTGGAACTGCATTTTTGATGCAATCTTATTCGCTCCAAACTCATTTCTGCCCTATGTAATCTCTCATTTAATTGAAAACTTATTACTCTCAACAATTAGAGCTATAATACTTGTATTGAGCTTCTTTCTTCTCTTTGGTTTAACGCTTAAATTTAAAGTAATAGACCTAGTACTGGCATTTTTAGTAACAATTTTATCAATAATTGCGATGGTAGGCTTAGGTCTCATAGAGGCTAGTACTTTTATTCTCACTAATTCAAAAAGAGGGTCTCCTTTGTCTCACCTACTTGACTTTGTTATAAAAATACTGTCTGGAGCTTATATACCTCTTCAACTAATACCAGCTTACATTAGGTTAGTTAGTTATTTTCTTCCGCACACATATATTATCGAATTGTATAGATATATTTTTCTAGGAACATCAATAAACGTGAATCTATTTCTTCAAGTATTAACTGTACAAAGTTTAACATTGATAATATTAGGATATATGCTTTTTAAGTTAGCGCTAAGACGTGCTAGAGAAAATGCAAGCCTTCTTCTATGGATTTGATCAGCTACTTAAAGTCTTTAGGTAGTGAACAGTTCTAGTACATTATCGTTTAATTTATTAATTATAAAGAATATGAGTCTCTCTAAGACGAAGAATCTTGGAAGACTAGCTGTCACTATAAGTAAGCTAAAAAATATGTCAAAGATACCGCTACCAGCGGTATTTTTCACAGAAAGTATCTTTAAGGAAAACTAGTAGTCTCTTAATAGTATTAAATATTTTTTGGGCATATTTATTTCATGAGAATTGGCGCTCAGCTAATTATATGGGGTAGGCGTGTTGAAGAAGACTTAGCGTCAATAGTAAAAACAGTTGCTGAAATAGGCTATGAGGGTATAGAAACATCGCCTAGAGTTCTAGTTAAGTACGGCGACTGGAAAAAACTCCTTAAAGACTACGGTCTTAGCCTCGTAGCCCTCCACATAGGTGTAGGTAATTTAAAGGAAGCAGAAGACGCTTTAAAAATGCTTTCAGAATTTAACGGCTTCTATTTAACGTTCAGCGGGGCAGGCGGCAAAACCAAGACTCAAAAAGAATACCTCGAAAGCTGCCGCTTCTTAAACGAAGTTGGCCGCCTAGCCAAAGACTATAATGTCACAGTATGCTACCACAACCACGATTACGAAATAGTAAACAATGCCTGGGGGCTGAAAATCATCATAGAAAACACTGACCCCGAGTTAGTCAGACTCTGCGTTGATACTTACTGGGTTAAGTGCGGAGGCCTCGAGCCAGTAGATTTCATTAAAACACATTTAGATAGAATAGCTTATCTTCACCTCAAAGACGGTACTGAAGAAGACATGAAGCACCGCAAGTTCAGGGAGCTAGGTAAAGGCTGTATCGATTTCGAGAAAATACTGGAGATCGTTTCAGAGAAACTCGACTGGGTTATTGTCGAGCAAGACCGCAGCGAAAAAGATCCTTCTCAAAGTATGAGAGAGAGCAGGGAGTATTTAAGGCAGCTAGGCTACTGACATATATTAAGCAGCCTCGTTTACAAACACACTCACATTTAATTTATTCTCGCATAAGCTGGAGACACTACTTTAAGCAAAGTACTCTGCAAAAGAAATCTCTAAAGAACCTTATGTTAAGGCTATATATTCTTTAACGCTAAAAATAGTTACCTTTATTTTTAAAATTAATCAAGTATGTAACAGAAGTAATAAATATCTATCTACAAAATTTAATAAAGTTGCTATTATTCAAAAAGTTTAAATGTTTTTGAATTAAATATCTATTAGTGAAAACTGCTATAAGAGTTAAGAACCTAGTAAAAAAGTACTCTCAAGTTACTGCTTTAAAAGGCGTGAGTTTAGAAGTCCGGGAAGGAACTATTTATGGTTTACTGTATCCCAATGGTGCTGGTAAGACTACTACAATTAATATTTTGCAACTCTTCTTAAACCTTCTTCATGTTCGAAAATTGATAGATATTGTGCCTCAGCGCCTTTGCTTAGACTTAAGGCTAACTGGATACAAAAACGTTTATTTTCATGGAAGGCTTAAGGGAGTTCCTTCCTCTATTTTAAAAAAGAGAATAGATGAGTTAGCTGAAGCACTAGATATGAAAAGACACCTGAAGAGAAGAGTTAGAGAGTATAGTGGAGGAATGATTAGAAAAATCCAATTTATGCAAGCTTTAGTAACACGTCCTAAAGTACTGCTACTCGACGAACCTACATTGACTTTAGATCCCGTTTCAAGGAGAATCGTATGGGATCTCTTTAGGAGACTAGTCTTAGAGGAAAAAACAACTATTTTCATGGCTACACA
>Ga0180301_10002354_pt1 | contig 14835 bp, 12 predicted proteins | sample GuaBasSediGuay16_FD_121797 | JGI IMG/M metagenome (GOLD analysis project Ga0180301, IMG submission 121797) | Subseafloor sediment microbial communities from Guaymas Basin, Gulf of California, Mexico - Guay16, Core 4569-2, 12-15 cm | ecosystem: Environmental > Aquatic > Marine > Hydrothermal...
GACATAATATTGGAGCCTGTTAAAGCTCATAAAGTAGACGTAGGAGATCCAAGAGATTTTGTCTTATCATTACTAGAAGAAGTAGGACTCAAGGAAGAGCACCTTTTCCGTTACCCTCATGAATTTAGCGGTGGTCAAAGACAGAGAATCGCCATAGCTAGGGCACTTGCACTCAATCCTGAATTCTTAGTTTTAGACGAGCCTACTTCATCGCTTGATGTATCAGTTCAAGCTCAAATATTAAACATGCTTAAGGATCTGCAATCCGAAAGAAGATTAACATATCTCTTCATTTCTCATGACTTAAGCGTAGTTAAGTACATGAGCAATAGGATAGCGGTTATGTATCTAGGAAAAATAGTTGAATTAGCCGATTCAGATGAACTGTTTGAAAATCCTCTTCACCCATACACTCAAATGCTCCTCTCAGCACTACCACTTCCTGATCCTTTTAAAACTCGCTCAAGAAAGAGAATCATCCCAAAAGGAGAACCACCAAGCCCAATGAATCCACCATCAGGCTGTAGATTTCACCCTAGATGCCATATGGTTAAGGAAGTATGCTCAAGAGAAGAGCCTCAATTAGTTAAACTAAATGGTAACCACTATATTGCATGCCACTTATATTCTGATTAACGATGTCCTTAATTTCCTTTCTAAATCCCTTATCTAAGCGATATAGTATATTGTAGATCCTTGTATACCCTGGGTTTTGATTCTTAAGTGAAAAGAATTCTATCCTTCCTTGCTTTACAATAGCTCTTAAAGGGATCCAATGAGTAGTCTTGCCCTTAGGATTCCTTGCCTTATCTATTTCTAATTCTTCTAGTAAACTCTTTACTAATTTTCCTAAAAGAAGCAAGTTTACTCTCCCCTCTATTCTTCTCTTAGCTAAAGCCCATGGGATTATTCCTAAAGCTATTGCACTTCGTACAAGAGAATGGGAAGGGTGTATTCCTCTAAGCCCTTCCGATACTAATTTTTCTGCTTTCATGATGCTTTTCTTAAGAGCTTCTATTATCTCTTTAGCCTTAGCTTGTTTCTCAGTGCCTATATAGACTATGATGTCTTCTCTATCATTTAGAATTTCTTGAGGAAAGCTTGACTCCAGTTCTTTTCTTACCAAAAAGACTGCATAAATCGGATCATGAAGTCTTACTGAAAAGTAAGCGTCTACATATATCTTAACAACTCTCTGTTTAGTATAGTAGGTTATCTCCTTATAAGGGATCATTAAAAGCAACGTGCTCACCTGATAATTCTTCTTCTTAACTTATTCAATAAGTGTTAAAAAACTATTGCATGCGGTGGGGAATTGTTAATAGATATTAGCTCTTAAAAGAATGATATATAATGGAATCATTAAAGTACATTTAGGTGGTTATAGATGGTAGGTTCGCCTAGGGAGACGGAAGAGGAATTTAATAAAAGAATGGCATGGTGGCGTGAAGCGAAATTTGGTATGTTCATTCACTGGGGTCTCTATGCTATACCAGCAGGAGTATGGAAAGGTAAACGGATACCCGGAATAGGAGAATGGATCATGTATAGGGCTAGGATACCTGTTAGGGAATATGAAAAGCTTGCTAAACAGTTTAATCCAGTAAAGTTTAATGCTAAGGAATGGGTTCAGATAGCTAAAGAAGCTGGGATGAAGTATATAGTGATTACCGCTAAACATCATGATGGCTTCTGTCTTTTCGATACCAAGTACACAGATTACAACATTGTCAAGGCAACACCTTTTGGACGTGATCCCCTTAAGGAATTAGCTGAGGCATGTAAAGAAGAAGGAATAAAATTAGGGTTTTATTACTCTCAGACACTAGATTGGCATCATCCAGATGGATTAGGAAATGATTGGGATTATGACCCAGCGAAGAAAAACTTCGTTAAGTACTTGAGAGAATATGTAAAGCCCCAGCTTCAAGAATTATTAACAAACTATCGTCCAGTTGCCCTCTTATGGTTTGATATAGGTACCCCAACACCTGAGCTAGCTAGAGAGCTTAAAGAGTGGGTTCGCAGAATATCGCCAGACACTATAATTAATGGCCGAATAGGACATGGCCTAGGTGACTATATAGAGATGGGAGACAATAGAATACCTGACCATAAAATAGAAAAAGATTGGGAAGTACCAATGACACTGAACGATACTTGGGGATATAAGAGTTATGATCATAATTGGAAGTCTCCTGGAAGAGTTATTCAGATACTAGTAGAAGTCGTAAGCAAAGGTGGTAATTTATTACTTAACGTAGGACCTACTGCTGAAGGAGAAATCCCTCAGCCATCTATACAAATATTAAGAGAAGTGGGAAAATGGCTTAAAGTAAATGGTGAAAGTATTTATGGAGCCTCTGCTAGTCCAATAGACATTCCCTCTGATGCACCTTACCTATGTACCACAAAACCAGGTAGGTTATTCATTCATATCTTTGCATGGCCCTGGGATGGAGAGTTAAAGGTTTATGGAATTAAGAACAAAGTTAAGAATGCCTACTTCTTAGCAGATCCGGATCGAAAAGAACTCAAATTCAAACAGGAAGGAGAGCATATTACGATAAAGGTTCCAGAAAAAGCTCCAGATCCTATAGATACAGTCGTAGTCTTGGAAATAGGATAACCCATTTACCTTTCTATATAAATAACGTCGATATCTGCTAATCTAAGAAATGTTTCAATAACATGCTAGGTGCTGAAACAAGCCTATCATATGCTCACAGACTAGCAGTCTATATGCAGGTTCATACAGATACATAGTACAAGTACAAACATATAAAGAGGCAATTTTCAATGAAAGTAAGGTATGCTAAATCATGGATAAAAGTTAGCACTATTCTATTAATTACAATAATCCTCCTACTATTCCTATTTTCTAAATTTATAGAGAAAAGAACGGGTGAAGAAGTGGGTAAGGAAGCGGTTAAGTTATTCCCATTTTATCTACCTTGGGATGACTCTGAGGAGACAACAGTAAGCCTCAGTAGATTTCTTGATAAACCTGCTGGAAAGTACGGTCATGTCTATGTAGGTGAGGACGGGCATTTGTATATAGGTGGGAAACGTATAAAGTTTATTGGAGTTAATATATGCGCTAGTGCTGCATTTCCAAAAAAGGAAGATGCTAAAAAGATAGCAGCTCGACTAGCAAAATTTGGGATAAATTTAGTCCGTTTTCATCACCTTGAAGCTCCTTGGGATTCGTTCAATATTTTCGATAAAAAATACCGCGATACTAGACATTTGAATAAAGAGGCCTTAGATAGGCTCGATTACTTTATCTCTAAACTTAAAGAAGAGGGAATCTATGTAGATTTAAATCTCTTAGTATCTAGACGCTTTACTACAAATGATGGATTACCGCCTGAGATAGAAACTATGAATTGGAAAGACCAGCACGTCCTCAGTTTCTTTGTAGATAAAGTTAAGGAACTCGAAAAAGAGTACGCTAAACAATTACTAACTCATAGAAATCCTTACACCAACATGACTTATGCTGAAGATCCAGTTGTAGCTTTCATTGAAATAATAAATGAACATGGCTTAATACACTCATGGCTTGGTGGTGTAATCGATAGAGTACCTAGTGTCTTTAAAAAGGAGTTGATGCAGAAATGGAATGATTATTTAAGAGAGAAATATCAAACGACTGAGAGATTATATAAGGCATGGAGTGAAGGTGAAGAGTCCCCGATAGGAAAGGAAATTCTGGAAAACGGTTATTTTGAAAGAGATACGAGGGGATGGAATTTAGAGGTGCATGATGAGGCCTCAGCATACTACAATTTAGTCAAAGGTCCTGAGAACATTAAGGGACGTGTACTAGAGGTCATAGTCAAGAAAAGAGGTAAAGCAGGCTGGCATGTACAATTTAACTATCCGGGTCTCAAAATTAGAGCTGGAGAAAACTATCTAGCTACATTTTGGGCTAAAGCTGATAAGGAAGCCACCATAACAGTATGCCTAAGACAAGCACATAGTCCTTGGAGTTCCCTCTCTCAAATAGTGCAAATTAAGCTTACAGCTCAATGGAAGAGATATGAAATAGCCTTAATGGTCTTAAAGTCTGACAACAATGCTAGATTGGACATATCTAACTTAGGATTGGAGGAGAACACCTACTATTTCGCTAGTTTCTCTCTAAGACCTTTTAAAGGATATTCACTACTAAATGGAGAAAGTCTAGAAGAGGGTACAGTACACATATTCACTTTAGATAACTACGGAAAGAGAACTAAGAAAGCTAGAAAAGACTGGATTGAATTCTTGTGGAAACTAGAGGAGGACTACTTTCTCGACATGTATAATTATCTAAAGAATAAGTTAAACGTTAAAGCATTAATTATAGGCACTATTGTAGGATGTAGTACACCAAATATCATGACTAAACTTGACGTTATTGATACACACGCTTATTGGCATCATCCAGCTTTTCCAGGAAAGCCTTGGGATCCAGAGAATTGGTATGTAGTAAACGAACCAATGGTAAATAAGCCTCTTGAGAGTACAATAAGCCGATTAGCATTAAAAAGAGTCTATAAGAAACCATTCACAGTAAGTGAATATAACCATCCAGCACCAAACATGTATGATACAGAAACAGCTATAATTCTCGCAACCTACGCAGCGTTACAAGACTGGGATGGAATATTCCTATTTAACTACGGTAAACTTGATGAGTGGAACTCCAGGTGCATAAGAGGATATTTTGATATAGACCAGCATCCAACGAAGTTAGCTTCTTTAATATCAGCATATATGCTATTCATTAGAGGAGATGTACGACCTGCTGATAAGATTGTAGCCGTAGAACTAGACAGAGAGGAAGAAGTAGAACTAGTAGCTAATCTCAGAGCACGTGCATGGAATTTACCAGATGGAAGTTATGTGGGGTTACAGCCATATACACCTCTCATACATAGAACAGTATTAGTAGTCCAAGGCACCTCTAAGCCTGAGGAATATCTAACACCTCAAGATGTAAAGAAACCTCAAAGTAACGTCTTCATATCAGACAATAGGCAAATTGTTTGGAACGCTTCTGATCCCCAAAGAGGAGTACTTATCATAAATACTTCAAGGAGTATAGCTGTTCTAGGATACATATCTAATAAGACATATCGATTTGGAACTATAACAATAAAACCAGGGAATACTCTCCTAAATGGTTGGGGCTCAATAGCTATACATGTAATAGAAGGAAACGATTTCAGAGACTGGAAAAGGTTATTGATCATAGCAATAGGGTATACAACTAACACAGGGATGGTCATATATGAGTATGACACAAAGAAACTTCTATTTATTACGACATCAAGCCTCATCAATATACATGAATATCTGGGAAAGATAACCTGTAATAGGAAATGGGGTCATGCACCAACATTAACGGAGGGTATACCTGCTCAGATTTTGATTCAGACTTCTACTTCAATTAAAGCATGGGCATTGGATAATATAGGAAAAAGAAGTCAGCCTCTATCAGTCCACAGTAGGGATCATTATAAGATGATTAATATAGGTCCTCAATATAGGACAATATGGTACGAAATTTCTAAAGAAGGAGGCAAGTAGACATCGTCATCTATATAGACATAATGTCGTATGTAAAAAGCTATACTATCTCATTAACATTGTAAGCTCTTTTAACTAAATACTATAACCCCAAGATAAAATTACCGGATTATCGTCTCTTCTGGAGTTCTCTAGCAAAGAACTATATAAATAAAGGAGTGAATTCGTAGTGGATCTCAATCATTGGTGGGGCATGATAGAAGCGGTCAGCACTTAAAGGATCGGTCACAAGGACTTACCCCCACCTCCTATTCATCATTCAAGAAGTTAAAGTAAAAATTAGCAGATATAAACATTAAGCTACTATTAAGAAATATATAGCATAATAAGCTCTTTAAGTAAGTACTATAAGGCACGTGCTGAGCAATATGAAGGTTTATGTAAATAACGTTGGTGCTATAGTGTTAGAGGATAAAGTAGTGTGTGATGCTTATGATAGATTCAGAGCTTATATGATAGTCACACATGCGCATTATGATCACATGATAGGACTCCGAAAAGCTTTGAGAAGAAGAGCAAAGGTAATAACTACTCCTCCTACTAAGGATCTAATTGTAGCCCTTGGTAAGGCCAGATCCGATGAAATATTGAGTATTGATTATGGGAGATACTACCATATAAGTGAGGGTAAAATGAAGCTTATTAAGGCTAATCATATACTAGGCTCAGCTCAGGTAATTTACGAAAAGGATGAGGTATTAATCGCATATACAGGAGACTTCAGGCAACCTGGCACTCCTATAATCGAAGATCCCGATATTCTTATCATAGAAGCTACTTACGGAAATCCTAGTTTCGTAAGGCCTTCACTTGAAGACATATATAACGCTTTTTTAAGACTTGTTAAAAGAGGACTAAATGCGGGTCGTGTAAATATCTTTGGTTATCATGGTAAGATACAAGAGGCAATGGAAGTAATTAGAAGGGAGATCCCGGATGTACCTTTCTTAACTTCTAGAAGAATCTATAATCTTAGTAAGGTCGCGATGAAACACGGTATGAAAATAGGTACAGTAATTCCCATAGACAGTGAGGAGGCATCTGAGATTTTAAGAGATGGAGAGTATATAGTATTTTATCATTCGAATTACTTCAGAAGAATTAGACAAGGGGTTAATATCTTGCTTACTGGATGGAATTATAAAAGAGTCGTTAGAAAGATAAGTAGTAGAAACTTCGTAGTATCCTTAAGTGGTCATGCTGATTTTAAGCAATTAATGGAATATGTTGAAATTTCAAAACCGCGTTTCTTAATTATCGATAAAAGTAGAAGTCTTTACGCCAGCATCTTTGCAAAAGAAGTGAATAGGAGATTAAGAGTAGAAGCAGTTCCCATGCCTTGAGGTGGGAGTATGGTTAGTGAGAAGGAGTACATTGTAATAGAGATGTACGAAAGTGTCTTCGATAAAATTAAACGGGCTTTTAGACGAGGTATAGGCATAATATATAATCCTTTTGTTACTTTTACTGATATAGCCGAAGACCCCGATGTCCTTGGTCCCTTTCTTATAGTCTTATTGTACCTTTTTTCGTCTCTAATCAGTAGAGAGCTTTACTATAACAAAGTTATCGTCAATATAGTGGATCCTAAAAGTAATGCTGTAATTGAGAGTATAAGTATGACCTTTCAAGATATTAATCAGGTACTCGTCTTCCTAGGTTCGGTAGGATTAAGAGTGATTGTGGGATGGATATTGATAACATTAGCTCTGTGGATTCTTGGAGGTCTTTTGGGAGGTGATGTAAGAGGAAAGGCTATATTTGCTTCTGTTGGATACCTTCTAATGCTTAGTATATTAGAGTTGATCTTACGCGATATAAACTTTATAATTGCTTCCTATGGCTTTAATATTATTGAGGTAAATATATCATTAAAGGAGGATAGAAGGAATATCTTACCTATTGTTAGTAACGAGATCAATAGACAACTCAGTTCAGTATCATGGCCGTACATGCAGGTGGATAAGTTTCTATGGATACTCTTTAGGACATGGCTTTTAGGTAGTTTCATAGCGTTATCTAATTCTGTATCTAAATTATCATTAAAGAAATCAGTAGTAACGGGAGCTATTTGCTTTTTAATTGTACTCTTTACAGGCTTATTTACATAGGGGTCTTTAATGAAGTCTTTCATTCTCTCCCAAATATTAAAAGTTTTATTAGAGATACATAGAAGTGATAAACTTCTAATACATATTGATGAGTTAATTGAGCACTTACACATTCCAAGGAGTACTTTAATGAAGTACCTTTCAGAATTGGAAGTAATGAACCTGATAGAAGTAAGAGGCGAGAACCTTATAATTAAAAAATCAAATGTTGAGCTTGCCTATTATGCTGTAAGCATGGGTGCTGACATAGAGGATGTGGCTTTTAGCTTAGATTGGAGGGATTTTGAGAAATTCACAGCTAAGTGTTTAGAGGACAATGAGTATGATGTAATAGAACATTTTATTTTTAAATCTTTAAAGAGGCGTTACGAAGTTGATGTTTTAGGGATAAAAAGACCTCTCATCATAGTGATAGACTGTAAACATTGGAGAATGAGAAGCCATAGAAGCTCTAAATTAAAGAGAGCTGTTAAAGAACATAAGAGACGTACAGAAGCTTTAGCAAACAATTTGCTTTCTCTTAAAGGTAAGCTAGGCATATCTAGATGGAAGGAAGCTATCCTAATACCTCTCCTAGTAACTCTCTATAATGAGAGACTAATGGTATATGAGCAGGTACCATTAGTTTCAATTTACAAGTTAAATAGCTTCTTACAAGAAGTATGGAAAGCGTTAGATTATCTTTTTACAAAGAGAATTCTCCTCGAGAGTTTATTTTAATGAGATTTTTATAGAAGCGTATTCTTTAATGATGAAGAGGGAATCCACCCGTGAGTATAGACGTGAACAAATGGAATTTAGAAGTCATGTTTGATGAATTATTCAACTCATTAAGGGACGCTATTCGTAGTAATCATAGAAGGATGCTAGTCCTTAGTGGGAATGATGGTAAGAAACTAGCTCTTATAGCTGGAATAACCATAAAAAGAGTTTCAGAATTCCTTAAAGAGAAGAGGAATGTTGCTTCTCTTAGAATACTCTATGCTTATAAACCTACTTATGAAGACGCTAAAGTTAGGCTTAATATAGTTAAAAGTTTGATTAAGGGCTGTGAAGATGTAATCTTTGAACATATAAGCTATGCTGATACGGATCGTGTTTTAGGTACTACTTATGATATGACTGTTCTAGACTTAATTAATGATTTAAGACCTAATGATGTGGGTAGGCTTATAGGAATAGTAAGTGGTAAAGGTTTAATCATACTCATAACTCCTTCATTCGACAAGTGGGTGAAAATGATTACAGAGTTTCAAGAGCTTCTCTCTACGCCACAACATCCTAAAGAAGAGGTCAGACACATATTTATCAAACGATTTATTAAGAAACTCTTAAAGCATAAAGGTATAATGATTTATGACACTGATAAAGATAAAATCATTAAGACCCCAGGTAAGATAAAGGTATTAGAAGCTAAGAAAAAAGAATTAAAACTTCCTGAAAAAGGACAGTTCCGATTAAAAATCTACAGGCTTGCACTCACACAGGATCAGGTAGAAGTACTTAAACTCATGGAGAAATTATTTAAGAAGCCTAAAAAGGGAAGAAAATTCATACTAGTTATTACAGCAGATCGAGGTAGAGGCAAATCTTGTGCAGTAGGTATAGGCTTAGCTTCATTAGCTCATAGGATCCGACGTGTTAAAGGTCTGGCTAAGATAGGCGTAACAGCCCCCAGCGTGAGTAACGTTCAATCATTAATGATGTTAGCTAAAAGGGCTTTAGAGGTTCTAGAGTATGATGTAGAAGAAGAAGAGGAAAAAGGGATGATTTGGTCTCTCAAAGCTAAGGGAATACGAATAAGGTACCTATCTCCACTAAGCTTACTTGATTCAAACCCTGATATAGTTGCTGTAGATGAAGCAGCAGGCCTTCAAGTACCCATGTTATACAAGATATGGAGGAAATTTGATCGTGTAGTATTTTCATCTACTATTCATGGATATGAAGGTGCAGGAAGAGGTTTTTCCGTTAGATTCTTAGGTATGATCAAAAAGGATCCTAACACCAAACTTTTCGAATACGAAATGTACGAACCTATAAGATATGCCGAGAATGATCCCATAGAAAAATGGCTCTTTGATACATTATTGCTTGACGCTGAACCAGCTAAGCTTAACGAAAGTGACTATGAATATATAAAGGACAAGAAAGTTGAATATATCGCTCCTAAAATAGAGGAATGGTTCTTAACTTCTGAGGATAAACTAAGAGAGTTTATTGGCATCTATATACTAGCACACTATCGTAATAGACCGAACGATTTAGCAATGATGGCTGATGCTCCTCATCACACGATAAGAGCCCTATTTCTACCTAGCGGAAAAGTAGTTACTGCAATGGAGTTAGCCGAGGAGGGTCCTATACCTGAAGACATGATAGACTATCTAAAAAGCGGTGGTTGGATTCATGGAAATGTCATACCGGATAGATTCCTAAAACATGCTAGAGATGTGAGATTTGCTAAGTATGCAGGCTGGAGGATAGTAAGAATTGCTACACATCCTGATGCTATGAGTAGAGGACTTGGTACACTAGCCCTTGAGAAAGTCTGTGAAGAGGCGTTACAAAAGGGTTATGGATGGGTTGGAGCAGGATTTGGAGTAAATTATAGATTACTTAGATTCTGGATCCGGAATAACTTCATCCCCATTCATATTAGTCCCGAAAGAAATCCAGTTAGTGGAGAATATACTGTATTAGTGATAAAGCCGTTAAAAGATGAGGTAACAGAAATCGTTTTAGGTGCTAATAAAGAGTTTCGTCTTAAGCTACTAAATTCTCTTGTGGATCCATATGATGATCTGGAGCCTCATGTAGCTCATTTATTACTTAAGACTTGGGGAAGACCTATATTTAAGGGGTATAAGCCAAGATTAACAGATGTTCAGTTAGAGCGTGCAGAGAATTATGCATGGGGATCTATGACTCTTGAAAGTGCTAGCGATTGTATGCGTGAACTTACTTTAGCCTACTTTTATAATGATGAGGGTAACAGACCTAAGTTAAGCGATACACAAGAGCTAATGCTCATTACTAAGGTTCTTCAGGCAAGGAGCTGGAGAAGTGCATGTGATGCCCTTAATGTACCTCCTCCATTAATAATGAATGGACTTAAGGAGATAGCTAGAATACTTTTAAAATACTACTATGGTATTGATAAACGCTAAAGTAAAGTAGGTCTCTTTATGTTGAGACTCTTTACTTCGTTTACTTCTACAAAACTCCATTTATATCCTCTTACGCCCTTCCATCTGACTGCTATAAATGCTTTAAAGCCGAATGCCCTTGAAAATTCTAAGAGACGCCTTACTAACTCTTTATTAATATATATCTTATCTTTCCTAGTCTCTTTGACTTGATAAGCTCGCTTATCATTGCCTTTAGCGGCTAAAACGTCACATGGAATACTTTTACTTCCACTAACAGGGATACGTACTGCATAAAAGCCTTCACGCCTTAATACCTCTATAAGTTCAACCTCAGCTTTATACCCTTTACGAAAAGCCAATTATAGAGCCCTCCTAGTAGCCTCTAGATATGCCTGAAGAGAGGAGGGATATATATGTATTGTAATTTAATATAACTTATATAGTATGATATTGGTGGTCGATGAGATATGGTTAAAGTTAGGTGGTTAGGACATGCATGTTTTGCAATATATGGAAAAGATCTCACAATAGTTACAGATCCTCACAATGGAACAGATATAGGTCTTCGACCTCCAGACGTTAAGGCAGATATAGTCCTAGTGTCTCATGGCCATTATGATCATGTTGATGGTATAGAATTGGTCTCTAAACCTAATACTAAAGTGTTTGATAGCTTTGAAGGCGAGACAGAATATAAAGGCGTTAAGATAATCGGAATAAGAGCTTTTCATGATAAATCTTATGGAGAGATTAGAGGAGAGAACTATATATATGTATTTGATATAGATGGAATGAGGTTTTGTCATTTAGGAGATTTAGGACATATACTTGAGAATGAACAACTTGAAAAAATAAAGAATATCGAGGTGCTCTTTGTACCCGTAGGTGGTGTATTTACAATAGATGCTGAGGAAGCCAGAGAGGTCGTGAATCAGATAAAACCTAACATAGTAATACCAATGCATTATAAGATTCCAAAGCTAAACGTACCTATAAGAGGAGTAGATGAGTTTATTAGAAGTCAGAAGAACGTAGAAGTCCTTGAAACGGATACTGTAGAATTAACAAAGGAGAATCTACCCAAGGAAACTAGAGTTATAGTACTTAAGTATTCATACTAAACTGAAAGTAATACCATTAAAAGATTCTCTTTCTTTACGCTATGAATAAATACTTTCTCTAAACTTCTTTATTACGGAATACATTCGGTTAACTCTCCCCCGGAGTTGAGCTATGTGAAACATGAAAATGATCTTGAATGCTGGTCCATAGTACTTTCTGACTACCTAATAGTGGCTATTAGAAAGAACGACAGAGTCGTAATTTTATATGAGGATGATGCTGAGGAATTCGTCATAAGAAAGCTACTAAGCGTATTCAAAGAAAATCACTTTCTAAGATGTAAAGATTGCAATACTATACTCACACCAGAGAACATAGGACAGTTAACTAAGGATAAGGAAGGAAGAATTAGTGGTAGATGTATACATTGTCTGGATAGAGAAATAATACGGCTCATACGAAGAGCGCATAAGCCCATACTAATACAAAGTACAAGTAGTAAGAGATAGCTAAGGTAGAAGAAGTATGGAGTATGTTATAATCAAATGTCCCTACTGTAAGAACTATCTAACTGCACCTACTAATATAAAAACGAGAACTTGTCCCTATTGTGGTAGAAAACTTAAAATACCTACATTAAAAGTAATAGCAAGAGCTAAGAATGGACGAGAGGCTGCATTTATTGTAAAAATACTTAAAGCAAAGGAGGCAGGAATGCTGGAGATTCTCTATGGAGATAAAAAAGAAAAACACAGATCAAGCAAAAGTAGTCACACTTAATTTACCCCATATAGTACTACGCTTTATAATAGTACCTAAGCTTAAGAACTCTCCCCTAGTTATAAATGTAAAAGATCATAACCTTTGTGAGATTAAAATTACGCGAGAGAAAATCTTAGAAGACATAGAGCAGAATGCTCTTTATGGCTTTATAAGCGATCATATACTACTGGCTGATAATGTTAATGAACTTAAAGTATTACTACTTAAAAGCATCGTCAGAGAATCCCTCTATTCACTTTACAGAGAGTACAAAGCTATGCTATTTGAAATGCTAATAAAGCCTTCCTTCCTGATAGCTGAGCATTATATAAGAAAAGGTAATATCTTTTTTATGATTAAGGATCATTATAGATGTTTAGCTCGAGAAGCTTTACAACGCATTATAGATAGTCCTCTTCTCAATAATGTTCTAGATGAGTTAGAGAAAGAGGGGCTTATAGAAAGAAGGGGATCATTTATAAAACCAAGTATAAGATTGAAAGGGGAATTCGAAGAGAAGAAAACGAAGTACATGTCTCCTTTAATCACAACATTGAAAAATGTCTCTTCGTTTACTCTTTTATCATCTGCGTTTTCAATAATAAATCTCCTTGCTAGAATTGCATTTAAAGTAGATAGATCACAGTTGCCATCAATTAATGAAGATAGTAGCATTCTAGTAGAGACGGATAAGGGTCTTAAACCTCTAAATCCTGAAGAGGAATTAAAAGGAATCTTTGGAAGAAAGATCGTACTTAAAAAATTAGGAGGGATGATTAATACGGCATATCTTTTAATTCAAGAGGATGGGACAAGACGAGTTATTAAACTTTTCAACGAATGGACTAATCTAAAATGGCTTCCATTAGCCTTCTGGGCATTAGGTGCATACACATTCGATCCTACAGGAAAAGGGCGTTTAATAAACGAGTATACAATGAATAGACAATTTAAGAGAATGGGACTAAAGGTACCTAGCATATACTCTATCGATTTGAATAGAAAAATCATAGTAGAAGAGTACATAAATGGAAAAACATTAAAGGACATCATAGTTGAGATTCTTAATAAGAATTATAAGCCTATATATCTGGAATACATTAGGCAAGCCTTAAGCAAAATCTCTTTCATCCATAGCAGGAATTACGTTCTAGGTGATGCAAATCCATCTAATATCTTAATACATGATAGAAGTAATGAGGTATATTTCATAGATCTAGAACAGAGTAGAGAAGGTGACAAGTTTGCATGGGATTTATCAACTATCATGTTCTTCTTAGCACATTATATGCAGGGCTTCTCTTTCGATAATTTAGACTCAATAGTGAATTCTATGATTGAAGGCTATCTTGAGCATGGTAGTATTAAGGATATTGAAGATGCTTTAAGGATACCTTATTTAAGAGTTTATGCATTCTTTGCATATCCCCATGCAATATACAAAGTTTATAGAACTGTTTCAAAATGCTTAAGATCATTTAAGTAGTGATGTTATGCCAACCATAAGAGAAGTGATGAATACATTTAATGAAATAGCTAGAGTTTTCGATAGAACGCGTAGAGTACCATGGCGTTGTGCACTAGAAATAACAGAAGATCTATTACAAGGAATAATTCTTGATGCTGGGTGTGGAAATGGAAGACATACAATACTACTTGCTACTCTAGGATATCAGGTAGTAGGCATAGACATATCCTCAAAGCTAATCGCAATAGCTAGAGAGAAAGTTAAAGAACTCTCTCTAAGAGATAATGTAGAATTCATAGTATGTGATATCCGTTTTCCCCCTTTTAGAGAGAATGTATTTGATGGAGTGTTATTAATCGCTGTCATCCATCATATCCCAGGGCATACCGAAAGGATATTAGCACTAAGAAATATAGCTAACGTTACGAAGCCTGGCTCTAGGCTTATTATAACCGCTTGGAGTATTTGGAACATAAAACGGCTAGCTAGAGTACTTAAGTTTAAACTTATGAAGCCTCTCTCGTCAGAATTTGGAGATGCTTATATTCCATGGCGCATGAAAAGCTCGAAGATTATGAGGTTTTATCACCTCTTCTCTTTAAGGAAGCTAAAGAAAAATGTTAAAGAAGCAGGCTTGGATATTATTAAGAGTTATAGCGAAAGTAAAAAGTATTGGTTCTTCCCTGAGAATCTAATAGTA
>Ga0180301_10002355_pt1 | contig 14832 bp, 20 predicted proteins | sample GuaBasSediGuay16_FD_121797 | JGI IMG/M metagenome (GOLD analysis project Ga0180301, IMG submission 121797) | Subseafloor sediment microbial communities from Guaymas Basin, Gulf of California, Mexico - Guay16, Core 4569-2, 12-15 cm | ecosystem: Environmental > Aquatic > Marine > Hydrothermal...
AATAACTCCTATTTTTATTGGTGATAAAATGAAAAAGACAACTTCTATTGTTATTGATCCCGACACTGCGACAATATTAAAAAAATACACGATGAAATTGCTTGAGAGAATGGATTTAGGGAAGCTTAGCTTTTCTCGGGTTGTTAATTTGTTTATTAAATCTTCTGTCAAACTGCTTGCAAAAGTAATGAACTCCAAGGAAGATGAAGTTATTGAAAAGATAGCGGAAGTTACTGAGATTTAGTGATCTTTTTCAATAAGCTCTTCGAAAATTGCTTTTGCATGTCTTTTAAGTGCTTCTATTCCTTTTATGAGAAAATCAAGCCTATCTACATCGATTTCTGTTAGCTTTTGTGCCCCTGATATATGCAATGAGACCTTTGTTGCTATCATTTGCTTGAGAGTATCTAGCAATTCTGGTATGCATGCAATTATGTAATCGATTATTTTCCAATAATTGATTAAGTCTACAGTATTCATTTCGATTATTGGTGGGTAACACGCCATGCCTAGATTTACTAGTATTGAAATCATTATTTCATAGAATTCGTCCAATTCTATTCCCGCTGCTAAATATTTATAGAGGTTCCAATCTTGTTTTAGATAATCATTAAATATTCTTCGTGCTTTCTTAATTCTATCTTCTTTTTCCTTCATAAGTTCTATTGCAATTTTATGTAGTTTTTCCTCACTTATTTTCATTTTTTCCTCTAATGCTTTTCTAAAATTTTCGTAAATCTCGGGGCACCTTTTTTTGACATAATCATATAGGGAAAGAGCTTCTATCACTCTTGGAAGTTGGATTTGTAGTTTTTTCTTTTTAAAGTTGTTCATTTAAATCTTCCTCTTTTAATTCCATTTCATTCAATATTTCCTTCAACTTTGAAATATAAAGTGAATACTGATATTCATTGTCTTTTGGTGCAAAGTATTCGATTATTTTTGCAATAATAAGTGCTAAAACATTTGGATTCTTGCATTTTTTGGCTCTTCTTATTAAATTCAAAATGTAGTCGTCACTCATAAGAAACTCCTCACAAAATAAAAATATCTGTTTTAGCTTATTTGCATCGTAATTCTTATGCTCTAGAAACTCAATAAGACTCTGCAAATAATCTGATAATGTGTGATTCCACTGCGATTTTATTCTCTGATATTCATTATACAGTGGTCGCCCCCGTAGTATCTTTTAGTTATTTTTGTTCTTTTCGATACTACGGGGGTCATCCCACCTGCTCTACCCGAGACCCGCCTTGCTCAGCCCCTCCACCTCTGTTGCCAGAGGTTTCATTGGGACTGATTCGGCGAGCCCCAGGTGGCTCTTGGCGGCTTCATTGTTATCTCGCCTACGGCTCATAGATCCTCAGCCGCCAGTCATAGCCACAGAATAGAAATATCTATTTATTTAAATTTTTTTCCATATTTTTGGTGAGTACATGTCAGAAGTGTATGCTTTTCGTTCTACAGTAACTAAAGACAGGGATGGAGCATTTAAGATAAGGATTCCAAAGCACTTGACAGAAAAATTCAGTAAGCTATACAGAAAGAACGTTATTGTTGTTGTTCTTACTGACTTGGGTGGTAAGTATGGAGCTTCCAGAATCCGTGACAATAGTGGGGAGAATAGAATTTCCAGACAAGAAGTCTTATCTTGAACTGGGAAAATTATGTTACTTATTCAAGAAGAATTTGCAAAAAGCAGTTAAGATGTATGCTAGAGGGATTAGGAGAGATATTATCATTAAAGTAGTCACTAAGGAGCTAAATTTAGGTTATGCAGATACTATATACAAACTCGCAAGGTTCATAGTAGAGGGATGCATGTTTAACAATGGCGAACCCTTCAAGATTAGAATAAGAAAGGTATTTTTAGCTTCAAGGGGATTTTCCTCCAATAAGGGGAATCGTAACATAAGACTAATTTCCACAAGTGAAGTTCTGGTGAGAACTCCAGATAGAAAGTGGATAAAGCTTTATGTAAAATTTGGAAAGAAATACTTGCCATTAGTGAAAGAACTTGTTGATTTAGCTCTAAAGAAGAAAATATCCTACTTTGCCAGAATTGTGTTTAGAGATGGAAAAGCTTATCTTCACATTTCCATCCCAATTCAATTGTATCTCAAACACTTCAGACTTGGGCTTGCTCGTGGTAAGCTAATTGCTGGGTTTGACATCAACAGCGATAGAATAAACATGGTCGTAATTGATGAGAATGGATGCATTAGAGATGTAAAGAACAAACACTTTCCAGAAGTTGTCTCTCATGGATTTCCAAGTAACAAAGCAAGATATTTAAGGCTAAATGCGATTGCTGAATTGCTAGATTATGCTCATCATCATGGCGTAAAGTACATATGCTTTGAAAACTTGGATGTTATCAAGAAAAAGAAGTTCACCAAAAACAAGAAAGCCAATAGAAAAATTTCTAAATTTGCCAAGAGAGAGATCCTCACACATGCTGTGATAAGAGCTTTGCGTTACGGCTTTAGAATATTGTTTGTGAATCCAAAGGGCTCATCCAAAGAAGCGAGAAAAATTCACAAAAAACTTGGTTTGGACATTCATACTGCGAGTGCTTACATAATTGCTATTAGAGGATTAAAAATATTAAAAGAGAATGAAAGTGTTGAAAATAATGAAAAAATTAAACTATGGTAACAGTCTCTCGGCTCTCTTTACAGCAATAAGAATCCTTATAGCTGTTTTCTTATCAAAATTGCTTAATATTAAATCAATTAATTTCTCGCTAAGCACAGTCTCCATATTCATTCACCGTTAATTGTTCTAGCGTTAGATCCAATACATCTCTGAGTTCAGTTAGGAATATTCTAAACTCCCTTATGTCTCGAGGCGCTATTTGATTTATTATTTTTGCTGCAAGAATAGCAATAACTCTTGGATCCTTACTCTCAAGCGCTTTTTTAATCAACTTAATAATGTAATTCATGTTATCCATCACCAACCACCAATTCCAGTTTCTCTAACAATTCCAGCGATTAGAACCAATGCATCCTCGTATTCAATTTCGTTTAACACATTGTACACTTCATCAGAATCAAATCTAGCGATTACTACTGTATCTTCATGCACAAATATTTCAATTTCTTCAGAGGAATTCTTTTCCTTAACTCTAACATACTTTATCTTCTCAGATTTTCCAAGACTTCGTAGAATTCCAATAAAACTTCTAACATCCTCATCAATTTTCTTTCCATATGTAACCATATTATGCGACATGCTACCAATGAATGAGAACAAATAGTGCATCAAATCTTGTCTTTCTCCTAATTTGTCATACAAATCAATTAAATCCTTAATGACTTTTACTTCATCTTCACTAAGACCATAACATTCAATAATTGCATCCTCATACTCGAACCGGTGCATACCCAAAACCTTTTGCCTATTCAAATATATTAGTGAAATAACATAAAAATTTAATGCATATACTTCACTAGTGAAATATTTGAATAATTTAATTTTACAATTTCACTAATGAAATATTTGGGAATAATTATGACAAAAACACACCACATGTGTGCATATAGAATGCGTAACTTTCTTCAAAGGCTAATAATAAAAATGAAGGAGAATCCAGAGGATTGGAAAAAAATAGTTGATGATGCTGTTAAATGTGCACTTAGGTTATGGGGAATCAAGAGACTAATTAATGCGACGTGGAATGAGCTGGCATTATCATGTTTCTGGTTAGTTATGTTGCAGAACAAAATAACGAAGTATAAATTAACATACTTGGTTGATTTGGCCAAGGATGTGCTGGGAAAACGTGTTAGATCATCAAGAATAATAAAAATAACAACATTTCTTCGAAGACTACTGAATATGTATGATACCAAGAAAGAAGCAAAACAATTGATTGAAATGATGATTATGAAATTAGACAAAAAGTTATGTGCCTCGAGGGAGTATATTAATGAATTAAAAACAGTAGCAGTAGCAATAGTCGATATGGTTGGTGGAAAGATAAGTATGAGTCCAAGAATGCTCGCTGCGTGCTCGTTATATCTCGCGGACAAAAAAGTGTGTAAAAAACTAGGAATCAAACCTATGCTAACAGCAAAAAGTCTGGCAGAAATTACAGGATTGAGTCTGTATAGTATTCTTAAAAAGACAACATTAATATTTGATTACATTAAAGATATTGATAGTGACGCTCATGAATAAAAAAATCTTGAATGCGATACTAAAGGTATGTGATAAGTATCCTCATTTGCAAGGGAAAATCCTGGTAATAATTAATGTTGATGCAAAAAAGGCCAATAAAATAATTAAACTAATTCTGAATAAGCTAAAACTAAAAAAGATCCACGAAGATTACTACAGGGAATACAAAATAATACACTTCGCTTAGTCATACTTTCAGAATTTGATATAATTGTTATTTATAGATTATTATGTGAAATTGTGCTTTGATAAATCCCAATGGCTTCACTGGTGAACTATGTGGAACACATCAGGCTGAAGTTGGAAATGTTAAAGAATTTGATAAATGATGCCTTAAATGTCATAAACCAAATAGACTTGTCCCCCGGGGAACAACTAAAGAAAATATTGGCAGAATTACCAGAGGGATGGATTGAGGAACGAGTAGATATTTTTACAAAGAAAAAATACTGGTTGTGGAGAAAAAGCGTTAAGGGTAGGATCATTACAGTAAAGAGATTTACAAAGGAGACAGAGGAACTTAAAAAGTTACGAGAAAAAATCGAGTTGAAGAAGAAATTAAAGGTATTAAGAAAAAAATGGACAGAAATTCAAAAACTGATTAGAGAAATCGAAAAGAATCTCGAAAAACTTCGACCACAATATATGGAACGAATTATCGAGAATTTAAAAGAAATAAAAATAAAAACAGAAATGCTCAAAGACGCGCTAGAAAAATTGGGAATTAAAGATTTGGATTTGTAGAATTTATTATTGAAGAAATCTATTTTCCTGCTAATTGGAATTAGATCTTTTCTAACTCTATATTTTTCATGATCTTTCCATGCGTATGAAAATTTTTATACGGATAATGCATTATTTTTCTTGGGATGTATAATGTCTGAGGAAAGGGATTTAACCAAGGAGGTTCTTAAAGTAGTTGATTCTAGGTGCAAGATCTGCAGATTGATTAAGCAATTAATGGAGAGAGGAAATGAGGAGAAGTTACATTGGCTTGGATTAGATCTAGGAGCTTGTGCTGCTGGACTAAGCACATTAGAAGATACTGCGAAACTAATTGAGAAAATTTATGGAGTTAAAGTGTCATGGCTTTCGGTTCGAAGGCATTTAATTCATACTGGGGTATATGATCCAACTGCTCGAAAAATATATCGCTACGAAGTCCTCAAGTTGGGTCATAGGAAACCAAAAGAGAGAATACAGGAATTAGAGAGGGAAAACGAGAAGTTGAGAAAACGCGTACAAGAATTAGAAATGGAGTTAGAAAAATTGAGGAAAGAGAATGAGCTTTTAAAGGAGCTTATCAAAGATATATTTGTTAATTATGGGATTGATGAGGAAGACATAGAGGTAACAATATTGTCAGAAAATCTAAAATCATTAGCAAAGAAGCTACTTGAGGAGATGTGAAATATTTTTAATCAATTATTTAATCATGCTCGTCTGATTTAATTAGTTTAGAAAGTGCATCTTGGTGGTAACATTTCACAGTACCAGTCTCTGGGTTTATGATGCATATAATTGTCTTAGTATTTGATTTGTGATTTCCACACATACGTTCTCTTAAATACCACTTCATTCCACCAAGGGTCACTTCATCAGGTCCTACTTTGCAGATGAAATCCTTTATCTTTCTCACGAGTTTTTTCAACATTGCTTCTTCCTCTTATAATTCATTTATTTTGCTATTTGCCGATTATTTTTATAACATGCCAAGCAGTATGGATGCAATGCCTTTAATGAGCTTACGTGCGTCATCTCCAGTGAATTTAATATGACCATATTCTACGAATTCTGTAAGTTTTTCTTCAACTACCCCAAAAATATTGTCTAATCCTGCCTTAATTAACCTTAGATTTGTGATTTTTTCAACTCGATCCGAGAATCTTCCTCCAACTGCTTTTGCATAAAATCCAATTTCCGTTGAATTGTTCTGATTTAGTAACCATCCATAAATTTTCTCGATGTATGTTCTCTTTTTCTGACGATTCATTCGAATCACCCCGAAAATAGATAATCATCAAATGCTATTTAAAATTATCGAAAAGGGGACTAGTCCCCAAGTGGATGGCAATAATAGCACTTTTGCTATCGCTCGAATACTAAAATGATACAATTGTGATGGTATGAAATTGCATGAATTATGATTATGTGCAGAGATTAAGTTAATCTTTTGTTATAATATATGGATTTGTAGTGTTTCTCAATGCTAGATGAAAATGTATTAATGAATTCAAAACGATTGTGGGTAGTACGAGAAATTTTCGTATGGAACTTAGGATTTATGGGTTTTAATGTACGGAGGATCTATGATAATTATGGATATGAAGTTGCTGCTATCCTTGAAGGCTTCAGGTTTTATCTAAATCCCTATGTTTACCTGCAAAATTGGAAAATTTTAGCTGAAATTTCAGTCAATATGCACTTAATTTTTGGAGAAGAATTCATAACACCAAATGATCGAATGAATATTATAGTAGAGAATTTCCCTAGAACATTATTTGAGCAAGTTATTTCTCCTGAGAGAATTCTTCTAAAGCTTTGTGATGAGAATCATGATGTTTGCAGAGCTTGTAATGGATTTTTTGAGTATACTAAAAGGAATGTGTCAAAAAAGCGAAAACAAAAAGTTGTTAAAATTTACATTGTTGGTGCGATACCAAAATGTAATGTGGAATCTATTTTTGCTGTTTTTCCTGGTATGTTAATTTTTGAAACAGAAACAAATGAATTCTGGACCCCAAGATTTGGAAAAACCTGGATTGAATTGCAGAGCGGAATTGAAAGAGTTGCAGTTCTTGATGGATTTCTCTGGCCTAAGATTTCATTTGTTAGGAGATTTAATCCTGTTGAAGTTAGCATTAATCTAGAGGATCAATATTATTCTTTTAGTGGAAAAAAGCCTTATCATTTGCTTGAATTTTATGCAAAAGGAGTTGATAAGAGTGGAAATCGACTAGTAAAGTTAATGATAGCTCTTAATGAAAAAATTGATTTTTTATGTGTTAACGAAAAGAAAGAAGTTCTATCTCTAGATGATTGCATTATTGAATTTGCCATTAACGAAACATTTTATCAGAAAATTAGAGAGTATGATTCGTTAATAATAGATATAGCTTTGAAATTTAATGCATTATCGCACTTGGGAGTTATTCGAAGGAGTATTTTGGATTTGTTGATTTTTTGTTTATTTGAAAGAAATATTCAAAAAATGCGCAATTTTGTTAGAGCTAGCATTGATAGTCTTGCTCGTTATGCAAGAATGGCCAGAAGAAAAAATCTAATGAAAGGTCGAGGATACCTTTGGGAAACGAATATAAGAGAATTTCAGAGAATTATCGAAGACAATATTTATGGAATATTCTGCATTGTTGAGGGAATGAGTGATGTTGCTAAATTCCTACCACATATAATCAATAAAAAGGAAATTACCGCAAAAGAACTAAGCGAGAAAATGAAAGTATCTCAAACTCGTGCTAGGCAAGTTCTAAGGAAGCTTTACATCAGAGGATTTTTGGAAAGAACTACACGAGGTAGAGAATATGTGTACATTGTCAAATCAATATTAAAAGAAAAAATTAGTAAACTTAGACACGAGCTAATTAGCGTAATCACGAACAAAAATCTTGCCAGAAAAATATTTGAAACAAGGTGTGTCCTACGAAATCTGAAAGATACATCAATTTACAGGGGCTTACCTCAACAACTCACTTTGTCGTATCCTCTAGATTTTGTGAAGATAGTGTTAGATCTAGAAAACCCAGAGCTTGTTATAATAAAGGAGAAGTGTAAATTCGAAAATTGGGTTAGAAATTTATTTGTTACCAAAATAGAATGGAATAAATTCTTTCTTAATCAATTAGAAGATTTAGTTGAAATGTGTAAGAAAACAATTACTCCTTTTTCGTGGTGCCTTCTTTTTACGCAAGCAAGAACCAGAGGAGTAATTCCGGTGATAATATGAGTGAAGAAGTTTACTGTTGCGACGAATACGGAAGACCATTCGTTATTCGAACAATCGAAGGTAAGAGAAGACCAATAGCTGTTTACGATTTCTTAGCAAGAACATTTAAACAAATACTTAGAGACGAAAATCCGAAAGATGTTGAAAAATTCTGTGAAAGACTTAGAGAATATATTGCCAAAAGTGATCTATCTAAGAAATTTTTGGAGAAGGAGAAATTCGAAAAATTTTTTGATAAATTAGATGAAATTCTCGATAGCTTCTCAAGAGAAAATCCAGATTTTAGAGAAATTGTAATGAAAACAAAGGAGAGAAAAAACGAAATAAAAAGTACTCTTTCAAATTACATAAGAATATTGAATCGAGAGTTAATGGAGATTAGAATTGAAACAAGACCTAGCTTAATAAAACGAGTGTATGAAATAATTAATGTTCCATCACTTGCAGATTTAAAGTTTATTCGCCGCTTTCATACGACTTTCGTGGAGAAAGCAGGAGAACTCTTGTTCAAAGGCAAAATTAGACATGAGATTTTCAAATTAATTAATAATACACTCAATAAAGGATCCCCCGAAGAAAAAGCGAAATTGCTGATGATTTATGAAAGCATAAAAAGAATAGAAATAGCAAAAATTATACTAAGAAGACACTTACTTCAGCATAGAAACAAAACATTAATATTACTCGGTAGTGCAACAAGATATGAATCAACGCCAGTTAGTGACATTGAAATCTTCATATATAATCCTGGAGAGACACCAGAGCTGCAGGAAAGAGATATTCGAAGATTAATTGAAGAAAATCTGGGAATTTTTGTTGATATAAAGTATGGAAAGCCGGAAGAAGTGTATGACTGGGCAATGCAATCTAGAAGAGATGAGGAGAGAGAAAGACGGCTTACATGGTTAATTACACCAATAATAGATGGTGTATACATAAATTACAAGATATACCAAGGAGAAAACATTGAACCTGATATCAGAGAAATTATACGAGATTTCCTTGGAACAATAAGAGGAATTCAAAAAGTTGAGGTTGGAAAGGAAATTAAATGGATTATTGAAAGACACTTAGCTGGAGCAAGAGAAAGATTGCGGGACTTCGCACACTCACCGTCTCCGCACATTGCACACCACATTGTTTGCTTATCCATAAGAGCATTAGCAATTCACAAATTCTATGAGGAAAAAAAGGATTTGTGGGAAACAATTATGGAAGTTAGACTGGAGGAAAACAAGCCATTCTGGTTTGTCTATGAAAAGATAAATTTGTCGGATTTTTCTGATGTTATTGAGAAGACATTAAGGTTGAGAATTGGAGAAAAAGAAATTCTTCAAGACGATACATATAGAAGAAAACTTTCTGATCTAATTAGAGAAGTTAGACATCGAATCAGATTTAGATAACTTTCTTTACTACCCATATTTTAGCTCCAGGTGAATAGCAAAACAGAGTTTTCTGATTATTTCAAATTTCGTAAGCAAATCACGCTTAATTCTCGGATACTGCTTAATAAAAGCTATATTCCTAACTACCTTATACACTCTTTCGGACTGCTCCTTATTAACCCTCCCAAGAAATACAGCAGAAATCAGTTTTTTCACTGCTTGCAAAGACTGCTCCAGCAAATCTTCAATTTCATTGTCACTTAATCTCTTAGCATTCTCTTTTACAAAATTATCTAATTGAGTAAGCGTTTTTATGCTTTGTTTTATCTCATTTTCATTTGGATTAGAATTCTTTTTTAATGCATCAATCAATTCTAAGTAATAATTAATTAGAATAATTGTATCTTTTCTGCAGTAAACGGTCCACAAGTTATTCTCATCGTAGGGTGCAGCATTTTCAATTTCTTTCTTGACTTTTCTTAATTCGCTTTCTATGTTATCTAGTACTCTTTTATCATGCGTGTACCAGTATTTAATCATGTCCTCTAAAAATGGTCCTGGATCCATAAGCAAGTTTCCGTATGTTGCAATTTCGAGAAATGCTCGCCTAATCCACCTCAAATCTTTGCTCCATCTTTTTATCTCCTTCTCAAGTTCATCTTTGAATATTACCGGTGGTGGAAGTTCTACGTTTTCGTCCCACATGATTTCTTTTCCTAATCTTGGCTTCTTCATGTTGCTTCCCCTAAATTATTAATTCAACGCATTTTCTTTTCTTTCTTATCCCTACTTCAGTTATTCTGACTATTCCTTTTCTTTTGAGTTCCTCAATTACTTCTTTTCCATACTTTATTTTTATTAGTTGTGAATATGGAATGCGCTTTCTTCTCATTAGCATTAACATTATTAATTCCCGTGTTTTGGCCTTTTCATTCTCAATCTCAAGAGTTCTTACTCTGTTTTCGATCCCTACTGGTGTTTTTTTAAGAGCTTCTTGTACTTTGTATTCAAGTTCTTTCATGTTTTTCTCAAATTCCTTGATTTTCTTTTTAATCCCTTCTCCTAATGCTTCAAATAATTTGCTAATGATTTCTTCGGCTTGCTTCCTTATCGTATCTGATATTATATTGATTAATTCGTTTAGTGCATTTTGCACATCGATAACTTGTTTTCTCAGTTTATTGAATTCGTTTACAATGTACTTTATTGAATTTTCTGTGTCTCTCTGGAGTTTTGCAAATGCCTTATTGGTTTTTACAAATCCGTTCTCAAGGCGTTTTTCTAAGAGATCCATTCTCTCAATGGTTTTTGGAATATTATTCTCAACTGTCTTTATTCTGCTGTCTAGTTCGCTTGTTTTTTCGTTTAATTTCTTCAAGATGTTATTCTTTAGTTCTTCTAGCACATTGTTTATTTTATTTTTGAATTCTTCTAATGTCTTCTGGAAAGCAACTTTGTCTAATTTTGATTCTGCTAAATTTGTTATCACGTCATCAAGTTCTTTCAATTTACTCTGTATTTCCAGACCAAATTTTCCAATTTGATAAAAAACTGCGAAGGGATTTGAGAAATCCATTTTGCCTAGTGTTTCTTCTAATGTTAATTGTCTTCTTTTTTCCTCTTTTTGTATTAGGATTGCTGAAGCTTGAGCGACTTTTGTTGTTACTTCTATTTTTGGAATTTCTACTCTTTCTAATTTCACTTCTTCTTTTACTTCTTCTCCTCGAGCTAATTTTGTTCTTTTTAGAGCCAGAGATAATGCTTTTGGATCTATTGACAATCCCTCATTCTTTAATCGTATATTTAGTTCGAGAATATCAACAAACTTACTGTAATTCTTATTATTTGCACGAATTCCTAATTCATTTAGCATAGCTATTACTATTCGCTTGCCAAAATAGAGTCTCTTTCGCAGTCGTTCAATTTCCCTTTCGGCTTCTTTTTTACCAATAATACTACTCCATTTTCGCAACAAATAAGCTCCATATTCTCTGTTCGCAGCAATCTTTTTTGCCATTTGCACGAGTTTTTCCATGATGTCTATCTTCTTTTCTTTTTCGGGTTCTTTTCCAGGAGGATTTAGTCCTAATGCCTCATAGACTTGATTAAGATCCATATCCGAAGGAACATAGTAAACTTCCATTGCGTCTCCTCTTTTTACTCCAACTTTCCGAATTAGCTTGAGTTCTAAAAGTCCCTCAATTATTTTGTCTAACATGTTAGCAATGGATCCTAATCCTTTATTGAATTTTCGTTGCTTGTAATTTTCAATCCAGTCAGTTTCTCCTTTTGCATTAAATGTTTTCAATGTACGAACAAATTTCTCATTCTTTAGCAGTTCATTAATAAATAGCAGAAGTTTATCGTTCTCTAATCTCTCTCCTCTCTCAAAAGGTTCCTTTAGGTATCGTTCAGCATAATCATACAAACGTACTTGTGCAATTAAAGGTTTCTTTCTTAATGTTTCTAGTACAGCATTAACTATATCTTCAAGTTCTTTGTCAGTTAAAGCATCCCATCCCCAAAATCCTACTGGAACCTGAGCACCGACTTGAACATTGTATTCTTTTCCATTAATTACCAATTTCCGCACTTTCACTTTCTTTACTTCTTTTGGACTTGCAGAATTTTCACTTTTTCTTTCTATTTTCTCCGCACCCATACCTATAACCAATTTTCCCCAAACCCCAAAGGTTGGGGAAATATATTTAAAGTTTTTCAATACATTGAACAAATGAACATTATTAATATATTTTGGAAGTTTATTTCTATGGGATAAGTAATGCCTCGAAGTGGAACTCGTGAAAGAATGTTATATTTCATATATTTGTATGTTTGCTTATTTTATCAAGATGTTTTTAAGGCAGAAGATTTAGCAAGGGAGTTGAAGATGACTCCAAGAATGCTCAGAGATTACATGCGAGTACTTGTCGAGAAGGGATTTCTTACAAGATTAATTGGAAATCCTGTTAAGTTTAAAGTTCTCAAACGAAAGGTGATGCGATTTAAAGATTTCTTGAATGAGCTTCAGAAATAAAGCTTTTAAATATTTTGGGAAATTACCTGGAGAATTTAAAAATATAAAATGTCTAATGAATTCATTTCTTTGGATGACCCATGTCAAAAAGGAAAAAGAGAAAAAGAAAATCAAAGAAAGCAAAATTTAAGAAAGAAAATTCGGATAAACACATATCATTGTACGCTTCTATAGCCATAATTTCACTTGCGTTGGTATTCTCGTTTATAGAGATTATCATATTTTGGCTTGTTTTTGTAACATTAGAGTATCTATTACTTGAAGCGATAATTCGAATCTGTGGATTCAAGGGAATTAAGGAAATCGTACGTGGTGGAAAAGTATATCAAGTTCCTGTAGACACTCATAGTAAATTTATGAAAAAAAGAGAGGCAGCATTAATTAAAACATTTAGTGTGATCTTTGTAGTTATTCTTATGGGAATCATCCCTGCTTTTGGATCACCATACATTCACAGTTTTATTCAAATACTTCCTTGGTTTTATAGGCTTCTTCTTTGCATTGGTATTATTGGATCTATGTATGTGTACTTCTATCGTTCATTCTATCGTGCAAAGCAGTAAAAATTACAATGCTTTTTTGACAAATTCAATCCAAGTTTTAACATTGCTTTTTAAATTATTAGCGGGAGAAAATTCTTTTCCAACAAATGTTGGAATAAATTTTGCTTTATTGTTTTCTATGATTAATCTTAATGGAGGTTTTCTTGCTTCAGGAAAGGATTTTCTAACTAGAAGCGATCCTTCAAATGTTTTAATACCATATCTTATGTATAATTCTCTTGCTAAATTCGGTTCTTGAGATCCTAGTACAATAATTGGAATTGTGGTGTTTACTCTTATTCTCTTAATCATTTCAAGAATCATCTTCTTCTTGTTTTTGTCTCTGTATGGAATTCCTCGATTGTTGATTGTTGCCAATGAAATCCCAATTGCATCTACGCCATAAGTCTCATAGGTTCTTGCTAATTTTGCAATTGTATTTATACTAGTCGATTGTGGAATTGCGATTAGCTTAACATCAGCATTTGTTTCATCTCGTATGTGAAGATAATATTTCACAATTTCAAGGTTTTTTCTAATTTTCTTTAATTCAATCTCAAGAGAATCTTCATCAAGGATTGGGATGTCATGTATTATAATCCAATCTGCACCACTAAACATCTTGAAGTGAACATATGCCTTAAAGGATTTGTAGAATTTTCGCTCAATTTTATTAAATGGAAAAACCGTAGTTCCTAGGAGTACCTGTGTCCCCGGGGGAACATTATAGGCATACATGTACTCTTTTAATTCGCCTTGAGCCATTATCTTCATTGTTTTTTCATCATTGCGGCACATCAGTATTGTCGTACTCCAGGATACAAGTGGCGAAAATTCGCGTATATCAATAGTCTTAAAAACTTTTGGAGGTGCTGTTAACCAGAGTATAGGCATCATATGTGTAACCATTCTCTTATTTTTTCTACTAATCGTGATATTGCTTCTTTTACTTTTCCAAATGCTTCAGTTAATTTCTCTTTAATTCTCTCAGCAATTGGTCGCTCTATTGGCCTATATTCAACTTCCTCTGGATATGCGGGATATGATGGCTCCATTTCTCCTACTTCTTTCATTCTTTCTAGCTCTTTCTCTAAAACCTCTGGTTCTCTAATCCATTCCTCCACTTTTTCTTGTAATTCTGGTTCTTCTATGTACTGGTCAATGGGTCCTCGAGGCTTAGGATGTATCGGTCCCCTTTTTGTCCTTTCCGTATGATATCCAAGACATTTTATGCAAATCTTACTACCAAGAATTTCAATCAATGGATAATTATTATTCCCACAAATCTCACACTTACTCATTTTCAAAACCTCCAATAATTTTTGATATAGCTCATTTTCTGAATTTTTCTTCTGCATACAATCCACACTCAACAATAATGGCGCAAAGAAATTCAAGTTCATTTGTTTTTTCTGCAACTTTGATCAACTGATCGTAATCCTGCATACGATCCCCCAAATCCAAATAAGGAATATCTTAAAAATGGATTTGTGGAATTTTTCTAAAAAAAAATTATATTCCTAATTCTTCACGTAAGCGCTTCTTATGATATTCCTTCGCAATATAGTATATGACATTGCGGATCTTACTTTTTGCTATTTGCAAACTTTGAAGATTTATCCAAGCTTGTTCACAAATTTTTGATATATTGTTTTTTCTGTATGGTTCTTCAAAAATTCTAGCATCACCTCTACAACAATATTGTGAAATGCTTCT